>ERZ1023862.3-NODE-3-length-94948-cov-11.985120_pt1 | contig 94948 bp, 78 predicted proteins | sample MGYA00380388_ERZ1023862 | MGnify/ENA primary metagenome ERZ1023862 (study PRJEB33179, sample SAMN07449007) | human gut metagenome | biome: Human-gut; feature: Human associated habitat; material: Faeces | host: Homo sapiens | place: India: Bhopal | collected... | reverse complement strand
TTATACCCAATTCTTGAATATAAAATGGTTCGAGAATGTGTATATAGAGGATTATGTCCGGAACTTAAATTTTGTGGATTTATATTATCTGATAAATACGATATAGAAAGAAGAAATTATTTACAAACCGATTATTAATATGTATTTAAATAAATACGTTTATATTAAATTAGAAAATCCTTTAAAAACATGGAAAGCAGTACGTAATATTTTTAGAAAACCTTCCATAAAGATAAATTTCTTTATTAATAGTTATTACAACTGTCCATATATGAATAAATTTTGTATTCCTAAAATATTGTGTATACAATCTAATGATGTTTCTTGGAAATGGAAATGGAGAGAAATTAGATATGAAAAAGATCCATATATATGGGTCTGTTTCTTTAGAAAATTTGGATTTTCTATAAATTATAAAATATTATATAAAAACGAATTAGGAGAAAATACTGATGGCGGATTATACTATTGGGAATATTTACTTAGATATTTATATATGGATAATAGAAACTTAAAAGCTCCTGATATATGGACAGAAGATTCTAAATTATGCCATATAAGTAAAGATAAAACTCCTTATAAGATAGTAATTCCAACGCAATTATTTTCTCTAAATAATAATGGGTTTAAATTATTACAAGAGAAATATGGATCAAAATGAAATATTAAAAATTATAGAAACATTATCTTCTACTAAAGGATTTTATAAAAAATTATATGAGAATATTTTAGATAATCCAGAATATCTTAAATATTTAGAATCTATGAAATTTAAAGATAGTATTGATTTAATATTATATTTGGAAGAATGAAACACTTTAATGTAATAATAGAAAGCTCTAATCAATTTAAACCTTATGACATTATTCCATATTTAATAGAATGTTATAAAGAACAAAAAGATAAACCTAAAACTTTTGAAGAGTTTAAAGAATTTATCAAATCTTGCGGAATGTATCGATGGTGGAGCAGATGTGAATATGAGATTGTTCTACAAAGTTGGCCAACCGGTAGACTAGAGCAGAAAATTGATGTTTATCAGCAACTTATGATGAATATAGATATAGTAACTGAAATTGTAATGGAAGAAGTTAAACATGACGGATGTAATTAGTCACCTTAAACCTTTAAAACTAAATTCATCAGAGGTAAATATCTGGTTTACCTCTGATTTGCATTTTGGACATAGGAATATTATGAAATTTTGCAACAGACCTTGGGAAAATGTTGAAGAAATGGATAAAGCTCTTATTAATAACTGGAATTCTGTTGTAGGTAAGAATGATATAGTATTTGATCTTGGTGATTTTGCTTTTGCTTCTAATAGTAAGTGGAAATACATATTAAATCAATTAAATGGTCGTCATTATTTGATTCTCGGTAATCACGACGTTTCAAGATATCCAGGAAATAAAACAATGGAATTGTTTGAAAGAGTAGAACATCAAATGATTGTTAAAATAGATGATAGATATGTTTATTTAAATCATTATCCATATCTATGTTACGGAGGATCTTATAGAGGACACGATCAAGCGGTATGGCAGCTTTTCGGACACGTACATTCTAGACCCAATGATACAGGTAAAGATCATGATAGATTATCTATGTTGTTTCCATATCAATATGATGTAGGTGTAGATAATAATAACTATTATCCAGTATCTTGGAATCAAATAGTAGATATTATAAATAATCAAATACAAGGGAAATAATTTATGGCAAATATATGTAGAAATGAATTTTATGCTTATTCTGAAGATAAGAATAATATTGCAACAATATGTAAATTTTTAAAAGATACTTTTGGAGGTTACGTAGAATGCAATGATGATTCTATAGACGCATGTTTTGAATCAAGATGGGATTTTCCTGAAGTTGAAATGGATAAATTATTTGAAATTATTCCTAATAAAGAAGATATATATATGAGATGCCTATCTGTGGAATACGGACAAGATTACGTAGCATATTGGAAATGTGAAGATGTAAATGGTTGGTATCAAGAAATATAAACAATGATTAACGTAGACGAATACATTAAACAGGCAATAAAAACTCAAGATAAAGATAAATTACGTGCCTATAAAAATCTAAAAGCTAATATTCAGTTATTAAAAACTGCAAAAAATGCAAAACCTTATACTGAAGATACCGAAATTAAATTAATTTCAAAAATGTGTAAGAAATTAGAAGATGGCATTTCAAGCTTTATAGAGGCTGGTAGAACGGACTTAGTGTCAGAATATAGGAGTGAATTAGTGATACTACAAAAATTGCTTCCAGAGCCTGTAGATGCGTCACAGATAGTGTCTGAACTGTATAATGGGTGGCATAATGGAGAAACAATAGAAATTCCTAAAAAAGAAATGGGGAACGTTATTAAATATTTGAAATCAAAATTTCCACAAGTTAACGGTAAAGAGATTTCTGATATTGTAAAAAAGTATATTTATGATTAATATAGCAGTAACAAGTGACTTACATGGTCACTTGCCAGAAATAAAAAGATGTGATATTTTATTAATATGTGGAGATATAATGCCTTTAGAAATTCAAAGAGATTTTTATAAGTCTGAATTTTGGATGAGATCAACTTTTGCAGAATGGATAGTAAATCTTCCATGTGATCAGGTTATTATGGTTGGTGGTAATCATGATTATTATTTAGAGGCTATAGAAAACGATGATATTAAAAAATATGAATCATTATATAGGGCTACTAGAAATAAATTGGAAGTATTGTATAATAAAGAATGTGTAGTATCATCTAAAGATGGAGATATTATTAAAATATGGGGAACACCATATTGTCAAGAATTTGGTAATTGGTATTTTAATAAATCGCCAGAAGAGTTAAAAGAAGCTTATTCTTCTATGCCTAAGGGATGTGATATTATTATATCTCATGATCCTCCAAAAGTTGGAAAATATGGAACAATTCTTGAAGGATCTAGGAAAGGTAAAAATTGTGGAAATCCATATCTTGCTAAAGAAATAAAAGAAAAAGTTCCAAGATATTGCTTTGCCGGACACATTCATTCAGCAGATCACAATCTTGGAACTTATAAAGGTTATGGAATAACTCAATTTGCTAACGTTTCATATTTAGACGAATCTTATGATCCTACATATAATATACTATATTTAAGCATATGACAGAAGAAAAAATACTCGAAGTAAAATTAAAGTTATTTAAAGATAATATATATTATTCAGTATATCAAGGAAATAAGGAAAGAGAAGATTACTTTATACATCTATTTAAAGAATTATTTGATACTATGCCTTATACTTATATATTAAATAATAATATGAATAGAGTAGAATCAAGAAATTTTGAAGATATTAAATATATTTCAGAAATAGACGTTCCTAAAACACTTAAGAATGTAGTAAAATCATATCCAGGATGTTATATAGAACAAACAAATCTATGTGTACTATATATAGTAACTGATTCTTTTATAATAGATGATCATCGTATCTTATCTAAAAAAGAACTTGATCCTAAATTAAAAGATTGTATAGTAACTTCTAAAAATGCTAATTCTATATATCTTGTAACGTATAATGGTAATTATTTTGAAAAAACTCCATTACGTATTAAAGATATGTCTAGTATATCTGAAAACTATAATGAAGATTTACCCGATAAACGTATAAAAGAAATATTGTCTGAAGATAATAGTTCTATATTATTATTTCATGGAATACCAGGATCTGGAAAAACTTCTTATATTAGATCATTAGTTAATACTTGTGAAAATTTGGATTTCTACTTCTTAGATTCTTCCATATTACAATTTATAAATAGTACAGCATTTATAGAATTTATAACTTCTACTAAAAATTCTGTATATATTTTAGAGGATTGCGAAAATCTTTTAAAAAGTAGAGATACAGATTTCAATCCATTGTTAGCTACATTATTAAATATATCGGATGGATTATTGGGAGATAGTTTAAATATCAAATTTATATGTACGTTTAATACAAATATACAAAATATTGATAAAGCCTTACTTAGAAAAGGAAGACTTAAACTAAAATATGAATTTAAAGAACTAACTAAAGACAGGGTTGCAAATTTATTTAAGAAATTAAATATTAACAGTCCTGCTAAAGAAATGCCATTGTGTGATGTATATAATTATACAGAAAACAATGGAAATAGTGAAAATAAAAAGAAAATAGGATTTTAATTATAAAATAAGGGGAATGCGGACTTTTGTCTACATTCCCCTTATTTTTTTTATTATTCTTCTTTTTCTGCTTTAGGCAAGTAATAATCCCATATAGGTTTAAAACTTCTAGTAGCTGCTGTTGATTTAGCTAAGGTTCTTAAAAATGTTTCATCTCCAGCAAAACAACTTCCAAAATAATTTAAAGTATTTACAATCGTTTTTGCAGCAAACGGTGTCCAATCAACACCTCTGCCAAATATTGAATCCATGAAATTAAAATCAAGAAATGAATGATTTAATACTCCTGTGGAAAAAGATAATGTTGCATTTGCAACGGCTTTATTAGCAGTATCGTTTCCACGTTCTTTTATATAATCATTTGCAGATTTTTCTAAAGATCCAGACAATAAAGATCCTACAACCATCCACATAAATATATCATATCCGAGTTGTTTATAGTTAGATATATAAGCTCGACTTAAATCAGCGTCTTCATTATTAAGATAATTTTCCTTATATCTAGCCCATCCTTTAGATATACTTATAGTATTATCTTCTGGATCTTTATATAGCACTTCTCGTGCCATCTTAAATAAAGTGGTTACGATACCTTCATGGAATTGTCCTTTCCATACCATAAAAGGTATTCCAGATGAAGAATCAGTAGTAGGTATATCAGTGAGTCTACCATTTTCGTCTAATTGTATCCAATATTTTTGACCGCTCTCTTCATATTGAACCATTTTTCCCATAATACTTTGTCTAGATTGAGCAAAATATTGAGTTTTCTTACCAGACATATAAGTATACATCTGCATAAATAATGCTCCTAAACCATATGATTGTATTAAAGATTTTTTCTCATCTGAATAATATCCATACATTACATCTGATAAATCTTTATAGCCCTCTGACTGTTGAGTAGTATAAGCTTTTGGAAGAGGTGTTGGATTATCAGGATCTCCACTAAGTTTAAAATCAACATAATTTCCGTTTTTATCCAATACTTTAGTACCTTCTGCAATCATTTGTTTTGCCATTGAGTAATATAAACCTTCTTGTTCCTTATACTTAGGGTCAGATTTTCTACCATTAGCAAAAGCATCAAATCTTTTATCTTTTTTCCAATCATATACTAGTTTTCCATTTATAACAGAATGAGCATCCCAACTTCCGTCAGCCCTCATTTGTGCTCCAAATATAGTCATTCTATTATAAAAGTCAGGCCTAGAAGCAAACCTAAAAGCTATAGCATCCCAGAAATGCCAGAATCCATTTTTATCAGAAGTTATTCTTTGAATATATGTGTTTACATCCATATCATTTAAAGCATAAAATTCATTTATTAATTCTGCTTTTGATCTTCCATTACCATAATGAAACATCTCCGAGTATGCATATAACCATGCATCTTTCATATTTTTAAACGTAAACGCTTCTGTACCATCAGGTTTTCTATAAATTAATGATATATCCTTCCATATACCTTCTATATGTTGATATAGTTGCTTAGGAGAAAAAGCTAATGCTAATTTAGAAGTAATACTCATTAACATTTTTCTATAGCCTTCCAAAGTTTCATACTTTTCTGGAACAAGTGGTTTATTTAATACTTTTGCTTTTATATAATCATTAAGATATTTAGCAATATTAGGAAATTGAGTATTTTGAATCAAACCAGAGAAATTTAAATATATAGAAGCAGCTTTTAAATCAGGAAATATCTTATCAATATTTTCTTTCTGAATATAAGCAAATTCGTGTTGTAAAAACAATGTCTCTAGATTATATTCAAAATAACCAATACCTCTTTCTGTTATAATATCTGTTCTATCATTAGAATATCCTGCATCAAATCTATTGGTCATTTCCCATATTTCACTATTAGCCTTATCTTCTTTTTCATTACTATCAAATAATTTACTAGCTACTCCTGCTATTCTTGTTCCAACTCCTTCTCCCTCATCAGAAGATCTTTGTGCAACTCCTCTAAATAATCCTTTAAATTTATATTTTAAAGTTTTAAGTAATCCATCTACGCTAACCATAGAATTAGTTCCACCTTTAGCCAATGGAACCCAATAATATTCTGAATTACTATCAAGCCTTTTCTGCTCAATAAAAGATTCTGATTTCCCAGAATATTTTCTCTTGTTTATCTTTTGTAATACATATTTAAGTATCTCTCTTTCTTCATTAGTAAGTTTAGACTGTATATCCCATGGATTTTTAAAGAATATATTACTGTCTCTAAACTCATATAAATTTTTATATAAGTCAGCTTGATTTCCTACAGTTCTCTCTTTTATATATGAAAAACTCTTTTTTCTTTTCAAATTATCCACCAATTGTCTAATTTCTGCAACTGATTGAGATATTTGTTGTCTAGAATTTTGATGAGCGTTCATAATCATTTTAGTAATAGAATTTAGGAACGGACTTGCAGTATTTCCAGGGTTATCATACCGAAGACCTTGAATACCATTAATCAAGAAATTACCAGAATCTAAATAATTATTATGATCTTTTAGAATCTGTCCCCAATGTATTCCATTAAGTTCAGCTATAGCCATAACAATATAATTATATGCTATTACTTTATCATCTCCCATCTTAGTTTTATCCTTAGTAACTTGTTTTAATTCAGGAAATGCATCTTCAAACTGCTTTTGTAATCTTATAAGTTTGGCTTTGACTTCTTCAGGATTCATACCCATAAAATTATCCATTTCACTTATAGTAGCACTTATATCCTGATAACCAGATCTTTTTAAAGTGTTTTTATTATCTTCATAAGTAATTATACTATGAACTTTATTATATGCTAAATTAGCAAGTTTAGCCACTTTTATTGATCCGTTTTTAAAAAAATTAGTTTCAAGTTTTCCTAATCTTGCTAATTCGTTAAAATTATCTACTAATTGCTTATTATCATTAACTATCATACCAGTTTGGGTATGAGTGTTTATCACTTTTATTTCCCCTAGCATCTTGTTTTTGAATAATTCTGGAACTTTGTTTAAAGCCATCATTGCTTCCATAAGTTCCATATTACCATAATTACAATCTAAGGGAATAAAATCAGGTTTATTTTGTTCTGTAATATCAGGTTCAAAAGCACCTGTTATTAATTTTCTACCTCTAACTAATTCTCTAGTTCTTTTTAAATCAGAAGTAGATAATTTGATAACATCAACTTGATTGCCTCTTTCAAATATTAACATTCCAAGATGCTCAAACGGAACAGTATATTCGTTTTCTATAAGTCTCCATCCTGGATTTATATATTCTTTTAAAATAATATTTAACCAAGAAGATATTCCTGATTCTTGATCCTCAACTCTATCATATTTACCTACAAAGTTTACATTATAATCAATATTCTCTGGATCTTTTTGTGCTTCTAATATTATATTTTTTATTCTTCGCAAATTCTCCAATCTACGAGATGGCCACTTCTTGTATGTTCCTAATATTTTCTTATATAATTCTGCTTCTGTTTTAGCAGTAGTTTTTTTACCTGTAGACGTCCAAGTATATGTCCATAAGGAAGTATCTTTATCAAAAAATGCATTTTCTTTAAAAGATTTTTGAGCCATATCTTCTATAGCATCAGTTTTTATAGAAAATCTAACTTCCGGAAATATCTTTGACATATCAGTACTAGTTGAATCTAATAAGTTTTCAGCAGCTATATTTGTGGTTTCTGGTTCATAGAATATTTCATCAAGGTTATTGTTAACTCTTTCCATACCATCTTTAGATATGGTATCTGTTAACCCTTCATATTCTTTGATACCTTCATATACCCATTTATTATTTTCCTTTCTAAAGTTAGTTAATTGTATTGGAGCTACTAATAACTTAGTTCCACCAACATATAGACCATAACTTTTTAAAAGTCTTTCATATACAGCCAATTGATATTTAAATGCTAATATTTTAGCCGTACTGTATCCATCTTCAGTGTCCTTTTTAGCATAATCATGAGGAGATGTTTTATAATCTACTATGTGTACATTTCCATCACCGTCAAGAACCAATAAGTCTATAACTCCAAGAATCTTTTTAGTTTTATTAGGATCAGATATATCTACAGCTTCTCCAGTAATTTTATATTCAGGATAAAATACTAATTCTTGTTTTCCAGTAGGATTAAATTCATTATTTAAACTTTCCTCTAAATTAGCATAATATTGTATAGATTCTTTTAAAACTTTTTCAGGAACTAAGTCTTTATTAATTTTAGGAGATATTATTCTCATTAAATTATTCATATCAGAATGTCTAATATTAGAACTCAAACTAAAATATTCCTGACCTATTTTATGTAATTCCGTACCTATAAGACCTTGATTTTTCCATTTATCGTTAATAAGATCAATCCAATTTTCTATTTCTTTATCACTAACAGGAGGTCTAGTAGGATTATCTCCAAATATTAATTCTTTTTCATCTACCGTAAATCTTCCGTCTTTCCATTCTTCTTTTCGTGTGTTAAAGTAGTTAGTATCTATAAATTCTGGGAATAATAGTTTACCATTAATTTCTAGTCCTGATAAAAATTCAGTAACTCCCATATAACCATCCTTGGCTGCATAATATTCTATATCATTATCATCATACTTAATTTTTTCGTCAGTATGTTTTTGAAAAATTTTCTTAGCTATAGGAAGTTTTTCCTTTATTATATCATGACCATATGCTTGTTTTTCTGACATACTAAATACTATATCACCATATTTACGTACTAACTTTCCTCTAGTAAGAAGAAAGTCATCTAATAGAACTTCGGATTCAAACTTATGACCATTATATTCAAAATAACACTTCATATTAATTACATATTTCTTTTAATTTGCCTTCCTTCATTAATTCAGCTTTTTCGTTTGACATAATTCTTTTTACTTCTGCTGAATATCTATCAAATGTACCAGTATAAGTATTTTTTGTAACAGTAGACTGTAGTTTCATACACAAATCTTTTAAAGAAGAATTAAACCCTTCATTTGGAGATAATTTACTTACACTATCTTTACCAAATATAGCACTATCTAATACTCTGTTTACGTTATAGAATATATCATTTAATACTTTGGGGTCTAAATTCTTTAATATTGTATCTTGTCCAGTAAGATACCTAGAAAACTCTGTTACAAATAATTCTTCATTTATGTCAGATAAAGGTCTGTTTGTAAATTCTTTTATTTTAACATTGTAATTAGGAATAGATTCCATACTTTGGACTAAAGAATTATATAAATCATTATTGCTGTATTTTAACGAACCTAATAATAAATGTAGCATTTCGTGTACCGGAGAATCTAATGTAGCATTATCTATATTCAAATATATATCTCCATTATATATAAAAGCTTTAGTATTTTTAGGATCTTGAATAACACCTTTCCAATCATCTGTCTGTAATTCTGAAGTAGATATAGTTTTAATATTTATTCCATATTTATCAGCTAATTTATCAACAATATTAGATAATACTATACCTGCTGGAGCATCTGGAGCAGTATTAAAAATATTAAGCATTTCTTCAGACATTACAGAAGGTTTTCCATATTTAGAAGGTCTATTTTTTATATTTATTATACATGAATCTACTAATGGTATTACAGTTATCTCTTTATCTTTATATATAGTATTCAACCTAATTTGCGCCTGTTGTACATCTTGTACACCAAGTTTATTTATTAGATCCTCTTTTGTAATCATATCAAAATCTCCCTCTTTTCTAATTTCTAGGGATTCTCTTATATAATTTTCTGAATCTGCCCCGGGAATTTCGTCTAATTCTGGGTATCTCCCATATTTTTCTTTAAAATTAGACAATAATGCATCAAATCTAAACTGGGAAATACCAGACTGTTTTAATTTAGTCTGGTATTCTCCAGTAGATCTTTCATCACTTAAACAAATTGCCATATTAACAAGGATTATTAAATATGTAATCAATAATATTTTGAAAGTTTTCAAAGTCTACTATAACTTTTTTATCACCATCTATAAATACTTCTTTAGTCGGTATATATAAATCTTCTAATTTCGGTTCTACCAATTTTTTATCATTTATTTCTTTAGAATAGGTAGCCTTAGCAACATTTAATAACTCTAAAGTATTGTATACTTTTCCTCTATATTTTATCTCTTTAGGTAATAAACCATTAGATGTTCTTTCTCCAATTACTGTCATAGTTCCAATTCTAATAGGTTCTTTACTAGAAACTATATCGTCGGTTATAACTCTATCGGCAAGAGTACTTAAAGGTCTATCAGGGTTAAATCTAGAATCTCGTACACTTACTTCATCTACTAATTTATAATTAGATTTTTCTTCTTTAGGAGTTGTTCCTGTATCTATAGAGTCATCTGCAAAATCAAAAGCATCTCCATATATATCATCCGACATGCCAAATACATCATCAGACATATCAAATGCCTCATCTACTATAGACATAGCTTCATCAATATCAGAAGGAGATTCTTCAGAAGAAGGAATATATTTATTTTTATTATCTTTTTCCTTAGCTTCATCAGTTCTTTGCTTTAATTTATATTCTAAGTTGTTACCATCATAAGAATAAAAATATGGAAATTTCTTTCTGTTTGCCATAAACTCAGAAGATACTGGTGCTACTGCTTTAAATAGGTCTTCTTTAGTATAATCTATATTTTCAGTTATATTTGAATTACTATCAAAGTTAGATATGAATCCATTATAATCTTTTAATATTGTTACGTCTCCAGATCTATTCATTGCTTCATACAATGGAGTTAAAGAGTTTTGATTAGTAGCATTTTTATAATTTATAAGATTATAATAGAAAAATAAATCTGTAATTGGATATTCATGAGTAGTATCTCCAGATTTCACATAATATGATCTATATCTTAAATTATTAAAATCTATCTTATATCCATCTAATAGATTTTGTTCAGAAGTAGACTTAGTTAACATATTAACTGGTAGCATATAAACAGAAATAGGTTGCTTTGTAGCTGTCCTATCTACACTTACAGGATTAATATCATCTATAAATTTATTATGTAAAAATGCAGTATTACCTGCTCCTAAATTATTAGATTTTAAATTTGGTATAACCGTTTCTTCCATCCATTCTTTAAAAGCAGTATTACCCTCTCTGGTTCCTAACACTATTGCTGAATTTTCTGTTACTATCGGCTCTCTAGTTTTAAGCCACGAATTAGTTAATATAGTATCAATAAAATTAAGTGTCGCTTTAGTATATCCTCTTTTTTCCTTTGCAGATGTAGCATTATATGCTACTAAAACTTCATCCAAAGCTCTTCGTATTGTTCTAAATTTAGAAGAAATACTTCCACCTTGCTCATCAATTACAGAGTCTATTAAATATTGTTTATAATGTGGAACATTCCATACAACATCAAATATATTAAAAGTATGCTTAATTGAATCATAGAAATCTATAATAGCATTTCGATAGTCTTCATCAAAACAGAATTTATCTAAAGAAATAGTGTATTCTCCTTTATAATAATCTTCGTGCTGTCTAAGATATGAAGAGAAATTATCGAAATCATTACCATATCTGTTTACAAAATTACTTCTACCCATAGAAGAATATAATTCTACATATCTGTCATTAATAATATTTTCAACAGATCGTATAAAAGATAATTTATCATTAAGTAAAACTTTTATTCCTTGATTTAAACTTAACATTTTATTTAATCTCTGTAATTCAGCATATCCATAATACAAATCTTTTAAATATTCATACGGAGAATTTCCATTTTCATCAATATCACTTTTTATTATAAGTTTGTTTCTAATAAAAGTTTCTAATGAATCAAAATATTTGGCAATAGCTAATCTACTTTGGGTATATGTTAAGTTACCATTTTTTCCATAGCCTAATAGTTTATCTTTTAAAATATAAAGTCTATTTATTACCTCTTCTTTACTATTATTATTAATAAGTTCTAATATATTAGATTTTATGTCTGATATTTTTGCATCATTGGGTGATCCTGAAAATACTTTAAGATGATATAATAAAGTGTTATTATTAGTATCTTTTATTTTTCTTAAAGTTGTATCAGGCATAGGAGGATTAGTATCTAAAGTTTTAAATATAGAAGTTAACATTGGAAAACCTTCTTCGTGGTTAAATATATTACCTTTTTGCATATTTGATATTACTTGTGCAGATTTAGATATTAATATTTTAAATATATTTTTAAAATCCATACCTATCATTATACCGTATAAATATAATCCAACCATATCAGAACCGGCATTTAATTTAGCCAGAGCTAATTCTTTAGCATTATCAGTAGCTAATGATACAATAGCTGATAATACTAATGCAGCATCGTTTTGATTATTCATTACTGATGATAATGCCTGAAATACTTCACCATTATTTACAGTATTTAACCTAGATGGATCTTTTATCCAAACATTAGCAAGAAGTCTTGCCTGAGTATTTCCAATCTTTTTATAAAACAATAACCTATTTAATTGTTTACTATTACCATTATTTAAAATTGTATTATAATATTGAGTTAAAGCATAGAAACACTTTAATCCCTGAGAAGCTGATATAGCAATAACATCTTTACCTGTCATATTGTTTACCAAAACTTGAGGATATATAACAGAATTTCCTGGAGCATTTCTTTTATCTTTACTTCCATATGGAGATTCATTTGCTATAGTTTTTAATGGAACAGTCATATCATCCACAGAAGATTGAGCTTGTATTAAGTTAGATGGGTCTAAACTAATTTGTGATACTGTAGAAGCTATCATATTCTTGGCAGTATCTTCTTCTAAATATTTATGAGTATTAATATATAGATTGTGTTCATCTATTCTTTTCTTAAAGTAATCAACCTTTCTTTTAAACTCTGAATCTGCATATGCTTCTTTTGGTATATATATAGTAGAATTATCTGATTCTATTATTTTAAGAACCTTAACTAATTTTCTCAAATTATCTAATTGAACTTCTGGGAATAATTCTTTATTATCTACAGATAAAGATAATTTTCCATTATCTACAACTAATTCATCTATATATGGTTTTATTTCATTAAATTTATCTAATACCTTTTTTGTAGCTTTATTATAATTTTCTAACTTATTTTGATATTCAAAAAATGCTTGTGTATCATTTGGAGAAGGTTCAATAAAATCTTTTACTGGTTCATGTTCTATTTTAAGTTCTTCTCCAGTAGGATATGGAATTTTTTCTGATATTTTTAATGATTCTATACTATCATAATCAAAAAAGTTAGACCATCCAATATATCCTCCATTTCTATTAAAAGAATATCCTAATAAAGTTACCTTATCAACGTCGAAATCCAAATTCTTATTTTATGTCCGTTTCCGACATAAATCTTATATTTTCATATAAGTTGAGACTATATCTTCATTCTTTAATAGAATGCTGCGCACTTCAATTTCACTTGAAATTTATGCCTTGGTACTTAGGACTTACTAGTCGTTGCTCTTTCTTCCTCTCATAAGGAAGCTTAGATCAGGATTGTCCAATTCTTAACCTTGTTACCATACATGATTAGTTACATCATCCACACTTATATTACTATAAATGTTTGGTAGTTAAGACTCTAAGGAGTTTCCCTGAGTTCACGCAGTTTAAAGGTTCCAATTATGTATCTTGTACATCATACTTGGTATAAAATATTTACTAGTTATTTCATAAAAATGTTTTCTAGAACATTTTTTTATATATACAAGATATTGTTTATTCGATGTTTCTAAGGTAGTATCTATATTAAATTTTTCTTTTAAAAATTGTTGTATTAAAACACATTCATCTCTTGAAAAACAGTTAGTGGCCAATATTCCGGAATTACTTCCATCATCCATAAACCAAAATGCAAGACTTCTTTCTGTTAATTTATTTAACCATGATTTTGTTATCGTTTTTATGCCATTTTTATATAGTTCATCATGCAAAATATTAAATATTGGATTAGATAGCAATCTCACAGCATATCTATTGTAATATTTTTGAGTTCTTTTATCATATCTTGGAGTTTTATTTATTTTTCCAAGAATATTATGAAATATATTACATTTATAATCAAAATACTCTTCTTGATTTCCTCCATGACATATACTTACTCTACATGTTTTTGAAGAAGTCCCTATATACATATCTCCTAATAGAGATCCGTATAATATTTCTAATTGTTCATTAGATAATTTTAAATTAATATTTTTAAGTCCTTTTGATTTTTTACTATTAGTATCTTTTCCAAGTTTTTTCGTATATTTTCTAACAGTAGTTGGAGACATATTTAAAATATTAGCTATTTCTAAGTTAGTTTTACCTTCGTCAATATATACGGATATTTTATTTAATATATTATTATCTATTATACTTTTTTTTGAATTAGTTTTCAGCCCACTTTCTTTTATATATTTTCGAATAGTAGTTAAACTATATCCTAATTCATCTCTTATCTCTTGACACGTTTTTCCACTTTTGTTAAGTTTAATTATAAGTTCTTTGTCTATCATTGTACCTAATTTTATTAAAAGACAAAGATATTATAAATAATATTAAATATCAAATATGATCTGTTAAAATTTGTTATTTAGAACCCTGTAACCATATTTGCCATCTACTTACGTATGCGTCATTGGAATCTGCTTTTATAAAAGCCACAGTCTCCATAGGCATAAACGATTGCATAGACTGCGCTGGAATACGAGCAGCCAACACTTCTAATGATTTTATGAAAGAAGTATGAATTTTTCTTGCAGAATCCATCATATTCTTTATTATAAAATCATTATAAGTCTTAACTTCTTTAAACTCTATATTATCTACATTTTTTAAAGCTTCATTTATACTTTTCTCTATATTATTTTTTACTAATACGTTAGAATTTACTTTAGATATAAAATCTAAGAAGCTTTTAACAGACTTTTTAGATGATAATTCTAATTGCGTTTTTATAGAATCTAATTTATGTGAATCTTTTACTACTGTATCAGATAATCTGATATTATGATAATTGTTATTATCTAAATAATATACTAGATTGTCAGTAACTATTATTTCATTTCCGTTATAATCTTGATATATTTTATCGTTTTCAGAAGCTAATTTATGTATAGGAGTTCCATCGTCAGCTACTCTATATACGGTATCTCCATCTCTACGCTTTTCAAAATATACTTCACTTAAACCCGGTGTATCTTTAAAATTAGATTTACTTCTTAGATATATATGTTTTCCATTTAATCTTTTAAGTTCTATATCAAATAAATTATCTGATACTTTACTTTTGAAGTTATTTAATGCCCTTCTAAAGAAAAAGTTTGGATCTCTAGATATATTATATACATCATCTTGTGCTTCTAAGCCAAATTGTGTTCTATATATCATAGGCATAATTAATTCATATGCCTCTGTTATAATATGTTTTTTATCGACAGTATAATACTTATTGTTGATTTTTACTGTTTTAAATTCTGTATTATCTCCTAGTGCTAATAAATCAGTTTGTAGATTTTTAGTAGCTCTATTTAATACTTTCTTATACAACAAACCAGCATCAATATTAGTTATTTCATCAGAATTTGCTAATCCGTTTGCTAAAGCAAATCCTTTAAAATTAGTTGCTGTTTGTACATCATTAATATTTTTTCTAAACTTTTCAAGTTCAAATTTAATTTTAACTGAATCTAAATCCCAAATATTACCGGTAAATGTTTCATCATCGGAATTAATTCCAGTAAATCTAACATGATAAGGAGCTAAATTTCTACCTAAAAGTTTTATCTCAGAAACATGTTCATTTTCTGCAAAATATTTAGCTTCTTCTAAATCATAAGAATCTTCTATCTGAAAATAATCTTTAGAACCGTCTTGGCTATCAATCATATAATATTTACCTATTTCCATACTTTCCATATTAGAAGGTATAAAACTTACGACAGCTTCATTTATTTTCACTACATCACCATTATCTACTAACTTTCGTAACTTCCAATATTTTTCTGGACTATCTGTTTCAAATAATTCACGTGTTCCATCAGAATGTGTTAAAGTATAGGTTCTTTCTAATTTTACATTAGATATATCTATAGGTACTGCATCCATATCTTTTTGGATTTCTACTATTTCAGATATATTATTAAAAGAATCTAATGTTCTTCCACCATATAATTTGTAAATATCTTCTGATGGGTTTAACACAGCTAAGTTTCCAAAAAATTTAGGTTTTATAGAAGATCTATTTATTGAAGATGTTATAGAAGATAATACTAAACTAAATATACTTGAATCACTCCATGGAATAATTCCTGCAACATCTTTAAAGGTTAATTTTTTTCCGGATTTATATTTATCCATAAGATCTTGTGCAATAGCAGAAGCTAAATTATCTTTTTTAGATGAATCTACTAATGATTTTGCAACAATAGATGTTATACTATTTTCAAATGAAGTTCTATCTCCAGTTTTAACATATTCTTCATAAGAATTATATAAATTCTTAATTCCAAATTTTGATAAAGATGCTAATGCTCTATATAGAGAATCTGCTTTATCAGCTGTAAAACCTCTAGAACAAGCTGCTGATATAACCTGAGTAAATATAGATACCGTAGAATTATCCGCATGATGAGTTGGGTCTAACTGTATACCAGCGGTATTCATTTTAATAATACCAAAGTTAAGATCTTTAGTATCAGAATATGAAGACTCTGGATTTATATTCATTGGTCCAACTTTTACTGCTCCAATAGTAGGTACCCAATGAATATCTGAGTATTTAAGAGGCTGATACAAATCCTCTTGGGTTAAATAGTCTCCAGTAGAAGAAGTATCTATTCCTATCTCATTCATAGCTTTAACTACAGCTTTTATAGAATTTTCCGATTGAATAAATTTTTCACCATTAAATTCAACGCTATTATATCCTCCAAACATTTTCCATAGAGCATAATTAGTATTCACTTCGCGTTCTACAGGATATTCTTTGTCAATAGCTTCTCCTTTTTCATTTACTTTTTGTTTCCATATCCTATAGTTATTATCACCCAGATATTCAAACCTATTCAACCTTATTATTTGTCCTCCTCTGTTTCTATAATATAAATCACCATAGTTTATTTTAGAGTGTTTTATTTCTCCATCTCTAGAATCAAAATATTTTCTATAACTATAGTTTATATCACAAATAAATTTTCTATCATTTTGATCAGTCCATACAATATTTGTCATTTTTCTCATAATATTTCTATTACGTTCCGAATTTTTTATATTTGCATTAGTAAGACCGAATCCAGCAGTTTTTATAAATATAGCATTACCAGTTCTTTCATCATAAGCGTGTACAATAGGTTTTTTATTTATTCCGGCACTAGAACCACCCAAAGAATAATTTTCTAGCATTACTATAAAAGGATTTACAAAAGTAGCACCATCATACGGTTTAACAGTATTTTGTTTTCCTTCTATATTATATACTGCTTTCTTTATATCATCAATTATAGATATAGTATACTTACTGGGTATTCCTTGCAAATCTCCTAATTGAAATTGTTTCATAGTGGCAGAATTTACACCATTACGTTTACATTGTGCAGCAAACCTATCAGCTTCTTCTATATTATCATTTGGATTAAAAGCAGCTTTTTTTGCCTCATGCGCTAAATGAGTTCCTACTGAACCTAATACAGACTGTTGAGTTATATAGTAATGTAGTGCATTAAATTTAGCTATTAAAGGATTTAATACTAAAGTTCCAGGTAAAGAATTTATTTCAAATTTAGGATCAGAATAATCTCTACCGTTTGCGTCTAGTATAGGTAATTCTGTCCACTTATTTTCAACTTTTTTAATTATTGCAAAATCACTCAGCTTGGTTATAGGAATAGCTTTAGTAGAACCTGTTGGCGTATATTTAGCTAATATAAACTTACCATCTAGAGGACTTATCCAACTATTATAATATTTAGATAGAAATTCAATTTCTGGAGATTGTATTAGATTTCCAACTTCATCAACAGTATCTATACTAAAATTATTTCTCAATAAATCTTCTATTACTTCAGATTTTTTTTCTTTCCAGAAATCATCAGCATTAGTTAATCCATGAACAATTCCGTTCTCATCTTTTATATTAAAGGCATCTAAAAGCTTTCCACCAAAATATTCCGGATTAAATCTATGTGTTACTGATATTAAAGTTCTATTAAATCTTAAATAACCTTTCTGATTTATTATATGTACTTGATCAGTCAAATGTATTGGATTCTTTCTATGCGATAAATTATAATTTCTAGCTAACTCATTAAGTGCTTTATATGCATTGCTTCCAAATGCTTGATTAAATGTAAAGAAATTTGTAAATATGTTTAAATCAAGTAGTCCATTAAATATAACTTCATTAGCAGCATATCTACTTAGTATTTGTTTTCCCTCAGGTGTATTAGCATAATTAGTCAATATCCTCAGATCATATTGTATAGAATTTAATACGTTACTATAGAATTTACCTATTACTTTGTTTATCTGATTATATATTTCTGGTTCAGACCAATCTTTTATAGCTTTAGTTTGTCCTTTAAGTATTACATTTAAATCAATTTTGTTAGTTGGAACGTTTGATTTATCTGAATTTGCAGATGGAACAAATTTAACTAATTCTCCTTTTTCTATACTAAGAAAGTAATCATATATTAATGATGCTGCATAATTTTCAGCAACATTCATTGCAGTTCTTTGTTTAACCGTATTCTTATCTACATATTCTTTGGAAACACTATTACCTCTAAACAACTTAGGATCTGATATTATTGGAAAATGAGCACAAGCTGAACCAGTTGCTGTTTTTTCATCATATGGTATTGAACATTGTTTCTCAAATTGAGTTCTAATATCAGTAGACAATTGAGCCAAACTAGTTGCTGCAATATTCGTCTTCTCTCCTGTTTTTAATACGCTCTTAGATGATATACCGTTATCTATATTATGAGCTAATGCTAAACGTGTCATAAGAGGTAAGAATATTTCAGAAATTAGAGATATATCTGTTGCAGACTTTCCTAATATTGGTGCTAACTTGTTTTTTTCTCCAAATGTTTGTTTAATTAATCCGTTTACATCATCTTGACTTCTTGTTTTAACTAATTTTTTAGTAAAATATGAATTAAAATATATACTCGAAGATAATTGTAATAAATCTTTAACATGAGAATTATATTGAATAGTTTTATCTCCAGATAATGATAGATATATATTTCCAAATGAAAAATTATCACTAAATTTTTCTCGTATAAAAGTTGTAAAATAATTAGATAAATTATTCCAATCTTCTTTAGTTAAAGATCCTAAAGGTAAAAATGTGTCTGGTTCTGAATCTTTATATCTAGAAATTGAAAATGCAGCATTTGTATTAGGAATTTTTGGATCAAATATAACCTTTAATTTAGCTTCTGGAATAGTAATGAAAAATTTACCATTTTCAAACTTAGCTGGATAAGATTTTAATATTTTATCATAAACAGAATCTGGAGAAATGTATCCAACATACCCATTTATTATTCTTTCCATGCTTCTTCTAGTAACCATATTTTCAGAATCTTTAAGCTCTCTAATTTCTATATTACCATTATCGTCTAAAGCATACTGTGTATAAATTATTGGAGATGTGTAATCTGCATCTACTGTAAAATACTTATAATAATTATTTTTGGTAGTATCTTTAGTCCATATAGAGTATAGTGAATGACCTCCATCTTCAAATATATTTTTATATACTGAATATAATACGTCTTTATCGTTTATATAAAAAGTGTTCTTAAATAGATCATTACAATACGAATAAAAACTATCATCTGACAATATATCAAATAATGCTTTTAAATATTTTTGAGGATTTGTTCTAATAGAAGTTATAATAGTATATAAACTCTTATTTTCAAAATCTGGATCGTTTACATACTTACTTATTGTATCAGATTTTACCTGTGTCAATAAGCTTGTATTAAATATTGTATTCTTTGTTTCTGGATTGTTAGTAAGACTTTTTATTTTAGAAATTATACTATGTATATGTTCAGGTTTCATGTATAAACCATCTATAGGTGATGAACTGTTCCATCTATACATAGGAGATGTTTCCACGATGAGTCTTAAAACATCATCTATAACTTCATCTGGAGATAATGCTTTTTGATCATATCTTCTTCCATTATTTGCAACATTATCAGATAATGAATATTTATCACCGTCTGTATAATGTCCAAAATTTTTAATATATATTGCTTTGCCTAATTCAGATTTTAAAACTCCATCAAAATTATTTAAAAGAACATAACTATAATACGCTTTTATAAATTTCTGATTCTTTATATTTCCATTTTTAGCAGATACATAAGCTGCTTCTAATACTTTTGATCTATTATTTTCAGGCAATAACAAAGTGTCCGCAATTTCTTTTACAGTATCTAAAGTATTTAAATAAACACCATCTTTGTATAAAGTAATATTTTCTAGTTTCTTAATTATTTCCTTATCTTCTTTAGTTTTTCCATTATATGTATATCTTAAATAATCTATTACGTTAGATAGTAATTCTTCTTGAAACGATTTAAGAGTTTTATTCATATCTTCTGTAGAAGATATTATTTTTCCATTATCTCTATCTATTATAAACGATTTGGCTATATTTACTCTAAAGTAATTATCCATTAAATTTTTAACAGATTGAGCAGTTCCAAAAGCTTCAACTAAAAAATCTCTAGTATACGTATCAGTGCTTTTACGTTGTTCTGGAGATTTTAAAGTATTAGAACTATCTTCTGTAACCGTTTCTACATTATCTCCCTTTGCAGTAAGTACGAAAAGGGGGTCTAAACCCCCATTTTCAAATACTTCTTTATATATGTTAGGCCTCTTTGAAGTCATTTCTGTAACTAAATCCGCAAATACTTCAAGTGACTCTGGGTCAGTTATATCTAACTCATCTCGTATCTCTTTTATCCTTCTCTTTATAAATGCAATTTTAGCGTCAGCAGAATCTTCTTTTTTAGCCTTCATCAACATAGCTCTAATTTTTCCCTCTAAATTAGCATTAGAGCCTGTTTTCGTAATTATACATCCCATATTATATAGTTAATGTTATTGTTATAGGACAATCATTATCCATAATTTCTCCATTTTCAGCCATCTCATAAATACTCTTGATATACTCCATCACCTTTTTATATGCGTTTAATACGGTTGCATCTTTCCAATTCGAAGAAAGCATTTCTTCATATGCCTCTTCAAACATTTCTTTTATTTCTGGATCTACTGACTTATATACCCCATTTTCTAATGGGACTATTCCCCTTTCCTCAAGAGCCGTTTTTATTGTTTCGGTAATAGGCTCATAGGTTGTTGGATGAACAACATCTAACAGAAAATCAGAACCTTCAGGTCCTGTATCATCATTTATTTGAGTAAATAAGTCTAAATAAGCAAGATCAAGCTCTTCTGAAGCTTCTAAATCTACTTGTCTTATCTTTCCAGGAGTGTTTACTACTTGTCTGGTTACTTCAAGTTGATACTTTTTATTAGTTGGAGATGATTCTAAATAAAGATTTCCGTCATATTTTGTACCATTTTCCAAAGTTACTAAAATTGGCTGTACATTCCCAACCATTTCGCCCGCTTTTTCAATTTTGGCAATAGGGCTATCTTCCATTCTTGAATCCTTTCCATAGATTATAGTATCTTTGCCATTTTGAATAGCAATATGCCCCTGTGACATTAAATACTTTGTAAGCTCCGGTATCGTAGCCTCAGGATTCTTTGAAATAAAATCATCAATAATAGAAGATACTTGTTTATTCGATATTATATTATCCTTAATAGTACTATTATTTTCATTATTTATAGCTTCTAATGAAGATTTACCTGATACATATGTCTTATTATCTACAGATGTTCCGATTAATCCTACCTTGGTATTATTATATCTAATTTTTGATATTATCGTGTCTAAAACAGGAGTAATATTGCCAAAAAGATCAGTAGTATCTAATTTTCCATTTACTGTAAAATCTTTAAGACCATTTAAAGTCTTTAAGTATAATCCATCAACTACATCAGCGGGTATTATAAAAGAATCAGAACTATCTCGAACCATTGGAACATTATAATTTATACCCTCTATTTTATGTTCTGCTAATGCGGTTTCTATTATATTTAGCATTTCTTTTGTTTTTTCTTCTGTATTATAATTTACGTCAGAAGTTCTGATAGTTGCATTTTCTGCATACACTAAATCAAATAAGAAATTCTGAATAGCAGTATTAGCGGATATTGTTTTTCCTTTTTTAGTAGTTATGGTTTCTCCCTCAATAGGATTATTTAAAATCTTAAGTTTTTCAGCTATATTTAATCGAGTATTAGGCTCATACTTTTCATCGATGTCTTTTAAAGATTCTAAAAGTTTTTTCATCTTTGTTAAAGTATCTTTATGCCCAATAGCATTAGCTCGATCTATTACAACATCATTATCAATTATATCTTGTAATATTCTATAATTAGTGAGTAAATTTCCTATATTATCATGAGGTTTAGATTCTTTTATTAACTTAATATTGTTAAAATATTCTTCTACAGTAGCTTTAGGAGGTATTATAAGATATAATTGTACCCTTTTAGGAATATCAGGATTTTCTAATTGACGCATATATTCAGATTTTAGTCTATTCTTATGTACTCCATGGTCACCTACGAGTACAAAAGGAATACCTTTCGGAATAGTATGATTTACTCCGTCAGCAGATGTATAGATTCCAGATGCTGATATGTATATATCAGATACTGATTTAGTATTTTCATGTACAAAAGTATTTAATGGCATCCAAAGACCTGAATATACATATCCAGCTTTTTTATAATTTTTACCTCGTTGTCCTCTGGTAAGAATTGGACCAGTGGCTACGAAATTTTTAGCTAATGTCCAATTTGCATCTCCTAAATAAAATACAGCATTGTTAGTGAAATTATATACTTCAATTAATTTATCCAATACTTCAGCTCCTAATAAATCTGAATTAGATCTTAATTCTTTTTGTAAAGCTACTCTAACATTATAATCATGGGACTTACCTGTAGGGATTTCTCCATCTAACCTATTATAAATTTCTTTTATTTTTTCATCTATTAGACTTGAATTAATAATAGTATATGGGTTAGGTAAAGATCCTAAAGAAATTTCTAATAAATCTCCTTGTTCTTTAGTTCCTATAATCATTTCTATATATTTCAATCTACCTTCAGGACTATTAATATCACTTCCATGATTATCATACTGAACTTCATTTTCTATATCTTTACCAAACCGTCTATAATCAACAGTAGTTTCTAAGAACTTTTGGTTTCTTGAATGAACTTTAAAAGCAAATGTAACATAAACATCTCCTGATAACTTTAAGAAATCTTTAACTTGTTTAACCAAACTTCCTTTATCTTTTTCAAAGAAAGCCATACTTTTAAGTGTTTCTAATTTATCTGTGGCTTCGTTTTTAAGCTGCTCAAATGGGGTATCTCCAAATACACCTAATTTAACCAAACCATTTATTCCATCTATTCTATCTTCTGCTGCTACAGACTCGGATAATGTTCCGTCATTATTTTCAATAGCTCCCAATTCATGATTTGGTTCAGTATGTATAGAAAGACGCAATTGTTCAGATGTTTTTAATTTTTTATTAGATGCTATAGGACTAACGTTTTCATTTTTAGAAGTTACTTCAGTAATATTAGTTGGAGTTACCTCTAATTCCATTTTTGGAGTTTTATCATAATTATCGTTAAGAGCATCAACCTTTTTCTCATTTTCTCCTTCAACAGATACTCCTGAATTAGTTATGACAATTTCTTCAGGCTCTCCATCTTCATTTTCAACAGTAGTTTCTACTTGTGGTTCTACTTTTTCAGGTATTGTTTTAATTTCTGGAGTTTCTGCAATTTTAACTTGACTTGTTCTTGGTATATATTTAATAGGTTCTCCAGATGAAACAATTTTATTTAATGTTTGTTTTCTTTCATCTGCAAATTTCTTAATTAATGTAGGATTAATTGTTTCTTCTATCAAGTATGTGTCAGGTTCTGTATTATAAATTGAAACAAGATTATCCATATAATCAGTTCCCAGAACTAATAAACATCCTTGAGAAGCTCTAGTTATACCAGTATATATATTCTTATAATGTTTAGAAGCATCTGCATATAAAGAACTATTAATATCACCTGAATCTCTATTCTCTATAATAAAATATTGTCCTTCTAAGCCCTGAGCCGAAGTACCTTTATATTTAATTATATAATCTGCAAATTCAGTAGTAAGCAATTTATATAATTCTGAAGAGTTATCTGTATATACATAACCTATTTTTTCACCTTCTTTTAAAGTTTTAACCATATTATTTATGGTCTCTTTCATTCTATTTGTAATTCCAGAATTATGAACAACTAAAGTACCATATAAATTTCCTGATTCAGAATCTGAATAATATCGTAATGGAATGGAAACACTTTCAGAAAGGTTAGGACGTGTTATTTTATCTAATACAGATCTAAACAATGCTCCATTTGCACTCTGTTGAGCATTGCCAGTTCTCATAGATACCCCAAGTTTAGGAGTTCTTATAAATTGGTGGCTTCCTAAAGATAATTGGAAAGATTTATCTTCTACAAAATTTTTTATTTTACCCGTTAAACCAGATTGGTCAAAATCTCCAGCAGCTAATATTGTTATTCCATATTTAATAGCAAATCTATTAAGTAAATCCATATCTAAACTTGAATAAAAAGAAGTTTCGTCTATAAGAATCACAGATGGAATATCTGATACAGATTGTATCTTAAATGTAGATTCTACTTCATTCGTATCATTTTTTCTCCACATTTCTTTAGATACTTCAACATCACCTTTTTCATCTACTTTTTCAAACCAGTCTGGAGAAACAGTAGTCATTAACTTCTTTTTATCCATAGCTGTTACTTTAGTACTTTCTGAAAAATTTAATTCAGATACTAAAGATTCAGCAGTTTTAATATTAGTATTGACTACCCAAGCATTTTTAAGATTAAAATTAGGATCTTTCTTTAAAAGATTAATAATAGACTTATATACTCCTCGAGTCTTACCGCTTCCTGGAACACCTTCTATTAATGTAATTCTTGGGTATCTAGGAGCAAATGGAGATTCAAGTATATATTCTTTAGGAAAAAGATTTTTTTCTTTAGCTGCATATATATCGTAATCATCTATTAATGATTTTTTATACGCATCTACAAACTTATCAAAAACATTACCATTTTTAATTGAAGCATATCCTGTATATACTGCTAATTCCTGAGAAGCAATAGGAGCGAGAGTTTCAGAAATAGAACTATTATATAAACTATAAAAATCAGAAGCTTTAACAGAAGCCCATGTAGCTAATTGCCATATATAAGCATTATCATCAATACTAGTAGATACAGTTGATAATATATCTGTATTACTATTATAAATATCAAAATTTTTAGCTGATATAAATTTTGCCAATTCTTCTACACTATCAACTTTAGCCTTATTTTTAGAAAAGAAGTCATAAATAGCGTCTTTCATTTTTAACGCATCTAATTCTAATTCTATTCTATCTTGTAAAGTTAAATCTAAACTTCCTGCTTCGGAAAGTTCTTTTATTTTACTAAGACTATTTAATGTATTCTTTAATTCACTTATGCCGCTCCAATCTTCTGGTAAATTGTTTAATAATTGGATAGTTCTTTTATAGTGTATGAAATTAATATTTGTAGCTACTTTACCTTGTTCTTTTAATTTTTGGTTTGAATTAACCTCAACAAGTTTCTTAAAAAACTTAAATTTAGATAACAAAGTATCTAAATCCTGATAAATAACAGAAGCTAAATCAGGATCTAATTCTGTTAAATTTAAATCTTTTACTAACTCATTCATGGTTACGTTATAACCATAAATATTATTTACTCTAGCCGGAGCTTTTTCAGCCGCTAATATACCGCTTCTAAACATACTTATTAATTGTATTGCGGTATCTATTGCTTTTATATTATCTGGATTGGCTGTAAATTCTCCTATATCGTTTAAATTATTATTTAATTGTTTATTTAAGTTGTCTAATAGCTCATCAATATGAAATTCATTTCTAGTTAACGATTTTCCGAAGTTATTAAGAGAATCTATAATAGGAGTATTTGCAAGATTATTAATTTGTCGTTTAATTTCCCAAAATTCATCTAACGAATCTTCTAAATTCGGATCGGGATACTCACTATTCTCTATATTTAAATCCTCAATAACTTTGTCAACAATATTATTAATGTTATCGCGTACTTCTGGATTTATATGACCTTGTTTTATTATCGGAGTTAATATATCAGGAAGTTTAGTTCTTACAAAATTACTTAAATAATTTGCAATCTGTTTAGAGATTAGAGAAGTATCTCCTCCACTTGTAGCAATATCTCGTAATTTTTGTTTTTCTGAATCTGTACCAAAAACATCTAATAATTCGGTAGCTTGTCTTAAATTAGCAGACTTTCCCCAATCATCAATAGTATTTTGAAAAGTTTCTGGAGATTCTATTTCTAATAAATCGTTTATTTTACCTAAAGATTGAAATGATTTCTCCTCACTACTCATATTTTTAAAAGTATCAATATTATTTTGTAGTAAAGAAGACACCTCTTTAGTAGAACTTTTAAATACTTCATAAGAACCTCTTATGGCATCCTTTCTAGCTGATTCGCAAAACTCTTTATACTCTGTTTTTAATTTATTTAAATTATTTTCGGGTATTTCTGCGTAAGGTTTTCCAAATTTACTTTCCGCCCAATTTCTAAAATATCCATCAACAAAAGGAGAACTAAGAGCAATAGACATTTCAAATATAGCTTGACCTATGTATTCTGGAGCTAACTCTCCATTTAAGAAAGCATCCTTTTTAGCTATTTCTTTTTGTAGTTCAGATTCTAATTCACTTCTAGACTTTTTAACAGCTTCAGATTCCCCCTCAGTTCTTTCTTTTTTGTCTGTTTCTCCTCTCTCCATTTTGGATTCTGTGGAGTTAAAACTGTTTATTTTTTTAGTAAGTCTAGCTATATTAGCTACTGTTGAATTGAAATCTTGTAATGAAGTACCTAAAGTCTGTGAATTTTTTAACATAGCAAATCGGACATCTTTTAATGTCTGAATATCCATTAATTTCGGATCAGAAACAGCAGCACCGTTAACATCTAATATATCTTGTATTATTTTTACGAAATTTCTTAATGCCTTATGATTTTCTACATTTTGATTATCTGTTTTAGTACCGTGAGCATATGCAACAGTTCCGTCAGCTTTATAAATAGGTTTATAAGATAGATTTTTATCTCCTAATACTATTTTTTCAGATTCTTTTAAAAACTTATCCAACTGTCCATTTCTACCCATATAGACTAGTTTTTGTACAGCTGTATCATAATCCATATCGGATATATGTTTAGAATATTTAAAAGAATCTACCGATGAATACATAGCTCCACCTAATGCTCCTCCTACAAAAGACATTAAATATCTATCTGCAACATTATCAAACGAACTCATTTTGGGAGATTTACTTCCTGACATCCAATTATATAAATTATATGTAGAAGTAGTTAAATCTCTTAATAGTTCTTCTGTGACTTCTTCAATACCTTCACCTAATGCTGTAGCAGAAGCTGCTGACCAAGCATTTTTATTAGAAGAATACGTTTTATTAAATATATCTTTTCCCCTATTAAATAATTTATTAAACCATTTAATTTTTCCTTCAGTTCCTCCTAAAGTACTAGATTCTTCTATTCCTTCTTTCTTTAGAAGAGTCCGAATCATTGCTTTTCTTTCTTGAGCAGGAACTTTTAATTCTGGAAATACAAAACTTCCTATATCAGACTTTAAAATTGCCCATTCACCAGCCATATATCCTAAAGTTACAGCAGCAGCTTCATTATCTGATAATCCCTGAGACTTAGCTTCTCCATACATATCTGCTCCGATAGTAGTAGCCATATATGCTCTGGAAATTTCAGCACCTAATTTATTATAATTATTTACATAGTTTTCTAACATTGTTTGCGCCTTAACTTGGGCTGCAATAGAGTTATCAACTATTGCTTTAGCTTTTTCAGCATCATCTGCATAGGATAAAGTTTTAATTCTTGCTAAACCTTTATCTGTAAGTTCTTTAGTCCATTTCGATAATTGTTCAGCCTGTTCTTCTTCCTTTTTAAGTCCTAAACTTCCTTTAAATAAAGCGGGAGAATTTTTAAATAACCATCTTTGAGTATATATATATTTAAAAGCATCTCCTGCCATATTTATTAAATTCTCTAAACTCCAAGTGTTATTTGAAGCGTATTCAGAAGTATTAGGTTGATTTATAGATTGCATAAAGCCTTCTATTTTAGATAAACTTGGAGTATCACTTCCAGCAGCCATTTTACCTAAAGTAGTTCCAAGACTCGTTAACTCTGACGCAATACTAGCACCTACATATACAGGACCGACATTAGGTATAAACATAGGTACTATGCTGACTATATTTTTCATGGCTGCTCCAAACCAATTCTTATCTAAACCATCTGAATCAAAAAAATCAAACTTATTAGCCCATGAATCTTCTTTAGTTAGAATATTAGCTTTAGATAATACCCTTCTTCCATACACACTTCTATTTCCAAGATTTTCAAAATAAAATGTACCATTATCATTAAGTTTTAATTCACCTTTATGATAAACTATTTCAGATTCGTTATTTGTAGGATTTCCATTTTTATCTGCATCAAAATCCCATTGAGCTAATACTCTTGTTTCCCAAAAATTATCAAATATAGATTCTTCTGGAGCATCTTGCCATATAGGTTTAGCACCTTTAGCCACTTCTTCCGGATTAGCTAATACTTTTTCACTTTCAGCTAATTCCATTTCTGTTTTAGTTCGAGGTCCCCATTTATCTATATCAACTATACCTTTAGTTTGCCTATAAGGGTTAGAAACTTCTATTAATTCTATTTGAGGACCTTGTTCTCTATTTTCTACAGGCGCAAATATATTATCTCTAGAAAAGACAGCATTCTTCATTACATCTTCATTATAAGTATCTGAAGATAATTTATTATATGATTCTAATACATTATCATATACTATATCAAATTTGGCTTCGTCAAATTTTCCATCTGTTTGTAAAAGTGGATTATTTCTAATTGTATCACTGTTTTTATATGTTTCTTTATCTAAGAGTGAAGTATTATTAGCGTCTATTCCAACTGCTTTAAAATCAGAGTTTGTAAACGATGGGTTATATAATGAATTTAACAGCCAATCATTTTCTTTTACATTTTTATCCATATTTATAAGGTATTACTATTCCCTTTTTTATATACTTGTGGTAAAACTTTTCTTCTCTCTAAATCTTGTGTTCTTGCAGTAATTTGCATAGCTTCATTAGCAGTAACTTTTCCCTTAGAACTTGCGCCTGCACCTAATACATTTCCTACAATTGGTATATATATAGAACCTTCAAATACATCGGTACTACTAAACCATCCATTATCTAATTTATATTTACTATCGTATTTAGATATTATTCTTTGAAAACCGTCTCTTTCGTTGTCATCTGTTACATCTAATAATGTTCCTTTTAATACTTCATCATCAGGATTTGTAAAGGCAGATTCTTCTGCCTGTCCTTTTAATATTGCAAATATATGATAATCGGATGTATTTATACCTCTATTAGTATATAGATATGGAAGATGATATTTAGCATATACTTTATTAACTTTATCCATATCTTCTTTAGTCATTTTATCGGGATTGCCTATAGATATTCCAAGTCTATTTAATTCGTCTTGAGCTTTTTCTAATCTCTTAAGAGAATTTAGATCAGGCTTTATTCCTTCCGCATTTTTATCAATAGGAAGATCAGCTCTAATTATATTACCATTAGTTATGGCAACTCTATCCCATAAATTTCCTTTAATAAATTGATCTCCCATACTAGCATTTCGTAAATCTAGTATTCCAGCATAATCACTTTGTGCTACTTCTGCTAAAGTAGTTTGACCCATTGGTGTACCACCACTCTTAGTAAGAGGCAATTCAACGCCTGTCAAATGTAATCCTACATTACCTCCATTTATTATATCGAACGATCTATAATTACCACTTCCAGTAATAAGCAATTGAGGATTAGTAAGCTCCATATCTCCTAAATCATCTCCTTTTCCCTCTTTAGTTGACCTTGTTTTACCATCAGGAGATAAAGTACTTTCTATATCTAATGTTACTGACTTTTTATGATTTAAATACTTGGATATATATTCAGTCATCATAACATTTATATCCTTAATTCCTAATTGTCTAGCTCTTAACTGTAGCAAAGTTCTCATATTTGGAGTCAGGTTTTCATAAATTCCATGTAGTACTGCATCAACCCTATCCATTTGAGTTTCTGATGTTTTAGTTACCTTATATATTTGATCTAAAGACATTCCCGATAACTCTTCTGGAGATAAATTAAGAGATTTAAAAAACGCCGCAGATTCATTAGTTAATCTATATGGATTTCCATAACCATTTAAAGTAGTAGTTGTAGTTCCTAATCCTTTTAATTGATCATCTATAACCTTTCTGATTTCTTTCATACTAGTGGCATTAGATAATGTTAAAGTCATACCAGTAGAAAAAGCTGCTGAAGGACTAGATTCTCTAATTTGAGCTATTTCCATATTAGATAAAGGTTTTTCCCCATCCTTTAGACCATTAACACTTACCATCTTTATTTTATTATCTCTTATTACATATATACCTCCTTCTGGTGCAATAGCTACCTCAGAAGCTCCTCCAACTTCTTTAACAATATCTAATCCTTCTTTAAACAATTCTTTCTGTCTAGACATATTAGTTAAATATGTTAACAATGTCTTCACTTTTAATCCCGTATTTCCGAAATCAAAATCAGTATTGAATAAAGAATTTCCAAATATTCTTGAATCGCTAACAAATTTTTGCATATCACTACTTAAAGCATTTTGTGCCAATAGTTTTATCATGTTATCGGACAGTAATTCATTGTCTTTAGATGACGAATCAGAAGAAGAAGCCGAAGCTTCCCCTCCTGACGTGTCAGATAAAGTTATTTGTTGTGGAGTATAGGTTACTGGTGTTATACCATACCCAGCTTGATATTTTTGTATTATTTTCATTGCATTGCTTTTTTTATTAATGCTAAAGTACCGGATGACATACTTCTATATGTTCTATGAAACTCTTTATTGTTTTCTCTAATACTTTTTATAGATTCTTTGCTATCAGACAACATCTTTTTATTGAAATCTTTTTCCTGCTGTATTTTAATTCTATCTTTTGCAGTTAAAGAACCTCCTTTTTTATTAGATTCAACATATTGTTCTAAATTAGGATTATAAACTAATGTTCGTTTCGGTTGATAAGTAAAACCAAGACCTATAGGTATTCTATTAATATTAGTATATAAATCAAATTGACTTTTATATGCATCTCTTTGTATTTTTCGTAATTCTGAATTATAAGCCTCTTGTACTTCTGGGTTTCTTTCAAAATAATCACTAATTATAGCATCGTCTGATTTATCAGTAATATCTATATTATTTGTTTTTGCATTCTCTTTAGCTTCGTCTAAGTATTTTTTCATTAATTGCTCTTGATTCATAGCAGCCTGTTGAGTACTTAATTTTAATGCATAATCAAGTTTGTACTTCCTCTTTAATGCATTATTCTGATTTATATAAGAACGCTGTTCACTTAACCATGGTTTTATATTACCAGATACATTAGATGTTATTAAATCTGCCTGCCATTTAAGTTTAGCATTACGCATAGCATTAGCAGCAGCATTATTTTCATTGACTACGTTTATAGCATTAGTTTCATTAAGTTCATTACCTTGTTGAACATTATTACGACTGGTCCAATAAGTTTCAAAGTTTCTTTGATTTCCAGTATCAATTAATTCTCTACCTTTTGCGTTAGCTTCTAACTGTGCAGCATATGCTAAAGCAGCATCAGAAGAAATAGGAGTACTTGCTTGAGTATTAAGTTCTCCAGCACTTTGTAAAGCTCTGGATAAAGCAGGATAATTTCCAAATATATATCTATTTATCCACGGAGCTTGTTTTAAAGTAGGAGTAGATTCCATTAATTTTTTAGTTGCCTGAGTGTTAGCAGTCATACCAGTTATAACTTCTGTTAATCCTAGTATACCGCTTGGATCTACGTTTACACCTCCTACTGTTTTAGTACCTCTTTTAGGATCCGTCTTTTCAATTTTCTTAGAAGTAGGTGTTACCTTGCCATATTCTCCTATACGTAAATACCCGGCATTATCTATCCATACATCCTTATCACCTAATTTACCAATTCTATTATTCTTAAACTCATTTAAATTCGCGAATTGATTAGGTATACGTCTATAAGTACCTGGACCAAGAACATCTTTTTGATTTTTATCAAATCCTACTGTATAACTTTTATATAGAGTATTAAACAGATCATTCTTATCTCCCTGTCCTAGAGTGTTATAAGGTAGTGTAGATTTCTCTTTAGCCCATTTTCTTAATTGAGAAACAGAATTATTGTAATAATTTATAAAATCTTCTACACTACCATTTGTGTTAGTTCCATGCCAAGTATTATAAGCATTAGTTACGTCTCCAAATATATGACTACCATTATCTAAGTTATGATATTTTTTTAATTCGTCAAATACATTTTTGGTTGTAATGTCAACAACGCTTTTATGATTAGTGTCATACCATTCGTTCGGATATATAAGAGTTGGTTCATTATTATTCCAAGTTTTAGTATTTGATGTTCCTTTAAAGCCTTCAAATTGTTGATTTGGGTCAAGTCCAATTACCGAATATATATCATTAATATCTTCAATATATGGATTGTCGTAATTTAAATAATCTATTATACCGGAATCTCCAAATTTAGGAATAAAAGAACCTCCAATTTTATATTTTGCTATTACACCTCCCATTGCAAAAGGTGCTGAAGTGTGATTCATTTTAGCAAAATATTCTTGCATTTTATATTCTTTTATAGCATCATCAAAAACTTTTTTATTGTCTTGTATAAGTTTTTTCTTTGTGCTTGGGTTCATTTTATTCCAACCATTAAATAACTGTTTACCTATAATATCTGCATATAATTTTGCAACAAGACTATTATTTTTGGATAATTTATAATCACTAAATTTCCAATTCAATCCTTTACTTCCAAACCATCCTTCAAATACTTTTTTAGGAATATTGTTGTTATTTAATTCTTCTCTAATTGTAGAAGTACGGACTTTACCAATAGTATTAGTATTTAAAGTTATATCTTTATCTGAAAAAGAAAGACCTTCTTCAGATTCGGTTTTAGGTTTTCCAAATTTCTTATTAGCAGCTTCAACTAAGGCTTCTCTAGCTACCTTATCATTTTTACTAAAAGTTTTTATTTGTTCTTTTGGTATAGAAGCAGTTATTTTTTTAGTTTCTCCATTAACTTTTACTGTACCACCAACTTCTACATTTCCAGTAGCTTTAGTTTTTCTAGAAGTAATTTGTTTATATGCACCTTTTACTCCTAATATAGTTCTTCCTAAATATGCTAAATTTCTAAAATCCTGTGTATTTAATCTTGATACATCTAAACTTGATACTTTAGCTAAAGTTTCTCCTACAGATCGTTTAAGATTATCATCGGTAATTAAATTATATGTTTGTATTGCTCCTGCAATGTGTGGAACATAAGATGCTATTCTTTTTATTGCGGATGCTGCTTTAAAAGATTTAAGACCCGGAAGCAATGATACTGCGTCCATTCCAAGATTTAAACCTAAAGTACCTAAAGAATCTAAAAATGAAACTCCTTTTCTATCATTAGCTAAATCTGTCATATCAGCACCAAAATCGGTAAGAGAGGAAGCCATACCGGTAGCTGTAGACGCTATATTCAATCCTGGAACAAAACCAGCAACAGCACTTGTTAAATCAGTTATTGCTGAACCCAATCTTACTAAATCAGTACCTGTTAAAGTATCTTGTGCTAAAAATTGATTTCTAGCATTTTCCTTGCCTGATAAGGAAGCATATAGTTTAGTAGTATTATCTACTTTAGTAGGTTGAATAGTTTGAGTTGATTTAGGTTCTATAGGAGCCATTCTCACACCCGCTTGAGCTTTTATAACTCCACCATCTTTATATGTCTGTTTTACTACCTTATCAAGATTCCAATAACGTAAAGGTTTATTGCCTGGATTTTGTTTTAAGTAATATTTAACAAAACCATATCCAGGAACGTCTAATAATAATACATATCTGCCTTTTTCAGTTGTCATTCTAATGGCTCTATTATTGCCAGTGCCTTTTACAGTACCTTTACCAGCTAAAAGCCAATCATATAATGACTTAGCATCTCCAAAATGCTCTGACATAGGAGCTGTTACGGATCTTAGTTTAAAATATGAAGCTAAATTATTCGCAATACTTAAATCTTTTCCATCAAATACGGATGAATAATGTGTTGTTGTTAAAGGATGTGCTACGGCTTGTGGATTTAATTTACCTAAATTAATACCTTCCGTTACATTTTGTCCAGCAAACGGTGCTGCATAATATGTTCCATCCTCTTTTTTATGTATACTATATCTTAAATATCTAGTATGATTCTGATTTGGAATATATACCGCAGCTGTTGATGGATCTAATGGGTCTTTTCGAATTACATAAGATTTAGTACCTTTTAGTATTGGAAAATATTCACTGATGTCTACAGCATAATCGGTATTACCTATTGTTGCAGGTAATGAATATCCCTCATAATATGCATCTGGAGATAATTTATTATTTTGATTATCAGCATATACTGTGTCTATATATTGTTTAACATCCGAATTATTATTATATAAGGTATTATAATCATCGGACCCGTATGTATATGAATTTCCATCCCACCATAATACTGGAGTTTTAGTTTGCCAAGGTAAAGCACTTTGAAAACCATTATTGTGAGATTTTCTAACTTTTTCTTTTTCTTTCTCTTCTCTCGCTTCTCTTTCTTTTCTAGCTGCTTCTATTTTTTGAGTAGTCTCTTCATCGGATGTAGAAAGATATTTATCTAAATTAATTCCTATAGAAGCTAAATATCTCTTATCTTCATCACTATATATTCCATCAGACAATTTTTTCGCGGCATCTCTGAGTTTCTGGGTATATGAAGATTGTCTTCCTTTCCAGTTATTTTCCCATCCTTCCCAACTAAATTGTCTTCTATAAGTTGCATCATTATCTAATTTATCGGCTTCTCCTGATAGAAGGTCTCCTATACTTTTTAATCTATTTGTTACGCCCCTCTTTCCAGTTTTTTTATCTCCCGGATCTAAAGAATCCCACGTTTTAACATAATCATCAAAATCTATATTTGGATGAAATTTTGTTTGAAATAATTTATCAAACTCCATAGTATAAGATTTCGGAGAATTATATTTTGTTCTAGAAAAAGAACCAGTTCGTAAACTATCTATAAGATAATTTGTAACGTCTATAGATCTATTATTTTTTAATTGTTCTTCAGTAAGACCTTTTCCTAAAAATTTCTTTTTAGCATATTTACCAGTATTTTCCCAACTATCATCTGTATTCTCTAAAGTTCCTTCATCGGTAAAAGTCATTGTACCGTTTATTATACGATTAACATGATCTTTAAGATCCGAAATAAACTGATGAGTTTGATCACTATTAAAACCCATAGCTTTGGCATAACTCATAGCTTTACTTCCAAGAGCTTCTTTTCTAAAAGATTCTGGATTATAATATTGCCCTAATATTTTTAAAGGAGCTGCATCCAAATTTTGGGTAGAACCACCGTCTGCGTATTTTCTTATTACTTGTGACATATATATAATAATAAAAAAGGAGCATATAATTATATATGCCCCCTCTCAGTTTTTACTTTATCTTCTTATTTTAACTAGTTTTGCTCCGTGTCTTGCAAAGGTTGGTTCCTCTTGAGGAGCTGGTTCTGGACCACCTGCCGCACCTTGTGCTATTTGCATTAGAGCTTGACAAACTGCCATAGCTGCTTCACAATTTTGCGTCTGTACTGCCTGTGCAGCTACTTGGAGTATTTGCTGCATTGGGTCCTGTCTACCTTCTGCTGCTGTTTGTTCTGGAGCTTGTGCAGCTTCAGCACCTGCCGGAACTGGACCACCTTCTTGAAATTTTTTAATTTTACTTTCTATTCTCATAATTAATTATTTATATGTTTAACAGTTAAACTTTCGCAAATATAATAATTTTTATAAACTCTTACAAAGGTTATTAGATAATATTATAAAATAAGCTATTAAATTTACATTATTTATTATTTTTCACCTTTATCTTTCTTTACTACATATTCTGGATCTCTATTATCTTGTTGTTTTATATATGAGAACATCTTCTTACCTAATCTTTTATAATCACTATCTGATTTAGTAGCATCAGCTTTTTTTGCCATTCTTATTAAAGTTCTAGTATTTTTCCTACTAAATATTCGTTCTCCTCCTTCTAATTCCATTTGAGTTTCACCATTAGAACCAATAACTTTCATAGTAGGAATATCCTCTTCATCTTCTATATCAAGTTCATCTCCTTCTTTTATACCAGAATTTTGATTAACTTCTAATACATATTTAACATTATCCTCTTCGGCAATATCTTCGTTTCCTGGCTCCCCTTTATATATGGATATGACTTCCATATCTTCATTTATAAAAATAATATCTAAAGGTATAAAAGTGTCTTTCATCCAAAAGCCGACAGTCTGAGGATTATCAAATATAAATAACATTCCTTCATCTTCTGGAAGTTCTTTTACATTTTGTAATCCTTTTTCTCTTTCTTCTTCAGTTTTGGCTACTTTTACGTTATATTCTTTATCTCCTATTTCTATTTTCATTCTGGTAAACTTGATCGTAATTTTAAATGTGTTCCATCATCTAATGTTACACTATCTTGCGGAACATTAGTGATAGAAGGAGTAGTTGTATTACTAATTGGTACTGTCTGTCCCATTTCTGACGGGTCCATCTCCGCTTTTGTATCAAAATCAATAAGTGAATATGCTCCAAACCCAAGACCACGTGGAACCATACTATAGTGCCAAGTTGCAGCTTTTTTCAATCCTCGTCCTATTTTAGGTAAATTTAACCCACTTGGCAAAAACTTACCCAAATATGGTAATTTTTGTAATCCCTTATAGGTGAGACCTAAAATTTCTGGAGAAAGTCCTACTGCTACTGCTCCTAACGTTTTACCTAAAGAACTAGAATTTCCAGTAGTACTAGATGGTAAAGCTGTTAAACCAATAGTAGCAGCAGTTCCCGGATTTCGTGCAACTAAACTTCCAGCAACACCAGCAGTTTTTGACAATAAATTACTTCCAGCATTCCATGCCTCACGGGTAGCTCCTATTATACCACTTCCATTTCCTAATGTAGTAGCTCCTTGTATTGCTAACATACTAGGACTTGTCGTACCATAATTTATCGCAGATTCTACTATTCCCGCACCTTTTGAAGGGCTTCTTAATACTGCTTCTTTATTAATTACTGGTAAAGGCTGACCTAAATTTGTATAAAAAGAACTTAAATTATTAGCTAAATCTACTTTTCCAGCTAAATCATCTGCTGATATTAATATACCTGCTTTTCTTTTCATATCTTGTGTATCTCCTTGCGAAATTGTTGGAGAATTTTCTTTCCATGCTTCAGGATCATAATTAGCAGCAATCTTATCCGATACATTTGCTAAAAATGGATAAGCTCTTCTATTTTGTTTCGCTTTAACTTTAGTTTTTCTTTGTACATCAGCTTTTGCTTTTACATTCTGTCTTGCTCTTTCAAGTGCCACCGTTTGAGGTCTTACCGTAAAAGCAATTGCATCAGGCTGTTCTACAATGTTAAACCTAGGAGTAGAAGGTCTATTATTTCTAGATTTTTTTGTTACAAGTTGTGTCATAGCATATTATTAGTTTTATCTATAGTATTGTGTAATATTTCAGTTACTAACAACTTTCCAGCTTCTATAGCCGCTTCGTCAGTATCTTTTTTCGCTAACTCTTCTAATTTCTTAGTAACTTCTAATCTAAAGATAATTTCTTCTTTTTCAACTTCAGCGTGTTGAATAAGGTTTCCATCTTTTGATTCCGATATTACAGGTATTCCTTTAGTAGTAACTTCTTCAAATTTACTATCTACATTCTCTAAATGATGTTTATTTTTATGTAATGCTCCTTCTGGAATTACATTAAACGAACCTCCATTTTTAAATTGTCGGAAAAATTCAGGCCAACCTTGTTTATAATTAACTGTAAAATCTTCAGCTTCTTCTGGAGTCATAATTAAAATATTATTATTCTTCACCGCATTATCATAAGCCTCTTTGGGATTTTCAAAATATTTTAATTCTCCATTAACTTCTTGAATTTCTGGATATACTATTGCATTTCCATTATCATCTGTACCCCAAGATAAAAGATGAGTACCTTTTTGATTATCTCCTAAATCTATAGCTTTAACAGGTTCATCCATTCTCTGTATAAATCTAGGATTTACTTGTTTAGCATACTGTATAAGTTGAATAATATTTCTTTTAGTTGCTTTTCCACCTTTTTTAAGTAATAATGCTTTTCTTGCAAATTCTATATTATACAATTTAGCACCAACTTTAGCTACCAAAGGATTATATCCACCACTCATTTGCATTTGAACTCTTTGTCCTACTAAAGGATTTGCACTTCCATATCTATCCATTTCGGCTCTACTAAGTATATCTGATGTTCGTTCTTGTTGATACCTAGCAGTATCAATCATATTATTAGCTTTAGATCTTCCAAATAATATCTTAGCTCCAGCATTTTGAGAAGCAGTTCTGGCATAATCCGCAGATCCAGTATATGCACTAGATGCTTGTAAAGCAGAATCTAATTCCATATCTTTTGTCTTTTTTGTAAACCAACCTGCACCAGGAATTGCAAACGAAGCAATAGTATTTAATGTATCGTTAGTAGTTCCTAAACCTTTAGAAGCATCTGTATATCCACCAGTTTTTCCTATTATTTTAGATGCAACTCCAGCAGCCATAGCATATGGATTTCCTGACTTCATTAATGCGTTTTCAACAGTATTACGCATATCGCCAGAAAGTTTATCATTTTCATTATGAACTTTATCCATACTAGGAACCATATCAGCAATAGCTCCAGCTGTTTGTAATGCAATATCCATTCCTTTAGAGTGCATTAATTTAGAAAACTTACTGGGTTCTTTCTCGTCAGTACTTTCAGAGAATTTTTTAGTTTTATTTTTTTTGGAATTGTTAGGTAAATAGTCTAAATACGGTATATTTAAATATGTAGGAAGTGAATCTGAAGATATTCCAGTTGCAGGTACATTAAGTTCAGTAGGATTTAACAGTCCCGTAATATTTTTAAAATCTAATCCGTTAACACCTTTTCTAATTAATTTACGCATAGCTTATAGTATATAAAGTTTTTAAAGCATATATAATTGCCAAGTCACTTCCAGAATACCTAACTTTAACTTTGACATACCTGTCTCGTATTCTAGTTTCTTTAATATTAGACCATTTATTTAATTGAAATGAATTATTATCAACATTATATCCCAAATTAGTAAGATTTGTAGGTATATCGTTAATGTTTTCTATAGTCAACTCTTCCATAGATTCTGGTAAGGGATTGTTTACTAAGTTTAAAGGTGGATATGTTAAAGAACCTTTCTTTATTTTCCATTCCTTTTCATTACACTGTTTATATATAATAGATGGTATCTGTAAATACCATTTATTTTCTATATAATCAGCATTTCCACTTAATCTACCATGTCTATTAGTTCTATAAAATTTAGCAGATTCTATTTTTTCTGGACTATCAAGTATAGAAGAAACTTGATCTGATGAATATATTTTATCATTATATATAAAAGTTAGTCCATAGATTTTTTGTGCTAATAATCTATAAAACATTTCTTTAGAAATACTTTGTGTATAGATACCATTAAAAGGTCTTACTTTTATATGGGTTGCTATATTAAATTGATTTTTAGTTTTATCATAAACAACTTCAGAACCAGACATTCTTTGATAATCTTTTCCTGAAGATGATTTACTTTGATAATAATCTTCAATTTCATTTATAGTATCAGTTCTAGAATAATATAAAGGAAATTCTGTTGATTTTTCTTTATATTCAGATACTACACCTAATATGTCTCTTTGTGTTGGTATTATATTTAAATAGTTATAATCATATACAATATCTCCTCCATTGTATTGATATAAGTTTTTTATTGCTTCTTGTCTAAAAAACATATTTTTTAAGTCATCTGCAAATGTATAAACATCTCCCGATATTTCAAAATGTATAGACTCTGGTTCGGCTTTATTTGCTATTATTTGTAAATCTGTAAATATTTTATGATAATCAGGATGTTCTGTAACAATTATTTCAAATTCAAATGGATGTTGCTTACCATACCATTTACAAGGTTTTATATCCTCCTTGGTTGCAGTTAATCCAGCTTGTCCATGTTTCCAAAAATATGTCTTACATTGATTTGTAGAATCATAATTATCAAATTTAATATAAATAATAGTACTAGTGCTTAATACTATTTTACCCTCCAATTGAGAATTTTCGTCTTCGTGATTATATTCTATAGAACATGATATAGGAACTTTAAAAACTTCCTTTGTACTTCTTTCTCTTAGTCTATTCCAAACTTTTCTAGTAATATACAATTGATTCTTATTAATAGTAAATCCTGAAATACAACTATTTCCTATTTCATAAACTATTTTTAAATCTTTAAAATCATTTATATTTATAGTATTATCCAATGATACACTTAATGTTCCTATAAGTATATTATCAGAATTAGAAGAATCGTCATATTTTAGAATATTATTATCTATTTGAATATCACAATAATTACTATAAGTTAGACTAGAACATAATATATTCTTAGAAGCATTATTATCAAAACTAAAAAATATATTATCTATACTTTGTGAAAATGAAGGAATCCATGAATAAAAAGTAATAAATCTCTGTAAAGTTTCATTATAACATAAATTCCAAGCTTTTTCTTCCAAAGTATTTAAACTATTATAGAAAGTAAACATTATATCACCTTTATAAGCATTATAATGACTCTTTACATTCCTAAGACCTATTACTGGAGTTAATTCTTTATCTGTTAAAAATATATTATCATTTAAGAACTTTTGAACTTTAAAGTCTGATATAACATCTACCATAAAAGAGTATTTCTTAATACTTATTCTCCATATTTTTTTAGCAATAGTATCTATACCATAAACGCCATAAGGAGTCTGTACTATACTATCTTTCCATTGAGATCCATACATGCTACTAATAATGTTTGGATTTTCTGGTAATATATTAGAAGTGGTAATAAAAGCATTTCCTCCAGCACTAGAAGTAGCTATAGTTCTTTCATTAACAGCTATAACACCTATACCATGTTCAAATATACATATAATATTACCTCCCCATTCTAATAATTTAGTAATACTTCCGTAAGTAGTTGGATAGTCTCTATAATTAGTATTTCTAAATACTCTAAATCCGTTCTTATATGAATTATTTATAGATAAATCAGAATATAATATTCTAGTATTAAATACATTCTTTATCGCAGGAACATATGGCTGTTCGAAATTATATTTATCACTAACCGATTTATTTAAACCTGCATTAGATATACTAGATTCTGGAATTTTAGTATTTCCCATAACACTTATAGGTGATAAGGGATAAAAACTTCTAGGAGTTCCAGTTAATCCTAATTCTGTAGTATAAGAATAATCATTACATCTTAAAGATAAATTAATATTAGATAATATTTTTACAGTAACCCAATGTCCTATTCTAATAGCATTTACGTCACCTCTATTTATTAATGCTCTTTTTTCTGCTGCATCAGATGTATTTTGTCTAAAATGATCTTTCCATGTATTAGGATCTATAATAATATCGTTATTAGGAGCTTCTGAATCTTGGAAATTTCTACACATTCTATGTGTAAAATTACATATATAACAATCTCCTCTATATACATCTTGATAAGAAACAAACTGTTTTTGATCAGATTCTACTTTATTATAATCATCTAAATCAAATCTATCGCTAATAGCAAAAAATGAACTATTATCTCTAAATCTTATTTCAAAATATTCTTTATCATAAGACGGAGTATATCCTGGAATCATAATATCTACAATTCCTGGTTCTACGGTATTAAGTCCTTCTGCTCCTAAATAAGGTCCAAAATTTCCTCTAATAATATTTACATTATCGGTATCAACATTCTTTTTTATAATATAACTAAATTTAGAAGCATCTGCTGCATCTCCGGCAGATGAACTAAATGTTTGATTTCTTCCCTTAACATATTTCATAGCATCTCCTACTGATGTTAAGGTACTTAAAGTTAAATTATTACTTGTATCTAAATTTTTAGGCCTAATATAATACAATCTTTCAGATACATTTTCTATATCTATAGAAGAATATCTATTAATATAAAAATCAGAAGACGTAAAAAATTGATTAAAGTAGGCTTGATTTAATTCATATTCTGGACATATTAAAGATCCATTTTTTAAAGGCTTTGAAACTTCTCTAAGTCTAGATTGAAAATCATGAGTAAGTATCTTTTTATTATTAATAAAACTTTCTATATGTTTATTTACTATTGGAAGATAACTTATAGCTTCCAAATCGGTAGTTACAGCTTGACATAATCTAGTTTTAAGTCTCTTTTGTCTTACAAAAAACAATCCTCTTATACCTTGTTCTTTTAGAAGTTGTATACACTTTGATTCTATATAAAATCTTAAACCAATAGGAGCAATATTTCCATAGCTTAAATCTATATTCTCTGTGATTTTTACAACACCTTTAGAATTTTCAGAATTTTGTAGAAAATGATTATTTTTATCTATAGGAATATACTGTCTGGAACCATCAACTGGACTATTTATTTCATATGATGTATATTCATTTACTTGTTTTAATTTATCTGTACCTCGTATATTAAATACCGGAGATAATGAATAATCATCTAAAATATATACAACTCCAAATCTATATATTTCTCCAGGCCAATATCCTACTCTACTATATATATTTAATGGATTATAATATTCATAACTATTTAAACTTCCAGTAGTATCTTTATAGTGTTCATTTACATATCCTATATCCGCATCTTTAACTGCAACTGGTAGAAATCGTAAAGATATATCGGTTAATTCTTTATAATTTATATTTGGTTTTTTAATATTTCCAAAGAATAATCTATTTTGAACTATAGTTTGAGAAGATACAGAAGAAGCTAAATTATATAGAGTATTTATTTCATTAATACTTACTTCTTTAGTTTGTTCAAGACCTGTTATATAAACTCTAGCTGAATTATTTGATATATTATAACTGTGATTGATTTTATGTGCAGTTGTTAATTCTGCACCATCTAAACTAGCTGTAGTTCTAGTGTAATATACATTCACATAACTATATGCAGGATCTAAGTTAGATAAACTAAAAGTAACACTTTTATATGTATTTTCATCCTCTATGCCTCCTCTAGCTGAAAACGGATTATTAATATCTCCTATATAACATGATACTATACCAGATTCAGCTACAAAATCGGTTTCATTACCGTCATCATCTGCTAATTTAAAATAAAAGACATAATTTCCTACTTTTAAATTACCATTAAGAGTAATTCCATCAAAGTTAACTTTAGCTATATTATTGGAAATTTTATATAATGAAGTATCAGAAGAAAATGTTTCATAATCATATATATTAGTATCATTTGATCCCACTCTATCTACTATTTTATAAGTATTCATACCAGTAGGACTAAATCTACTATTTATCATTAATGGATTATTCTTATCATCATTTATAACAATATTTACAGAACCATCATAAGACGGCTGAATATCCATATCTACAGGATTAGATAATGAAAATGATAATTTTTCTGTATCTAAATCATTTAAAGTTCCTTTAGGAATTACTTCATTATAATATCCAAAATATTTAATGCCATTTATTTTGAAAAATCCTTCTTCTTCATACCATTCAATAACACCAGTAACATCAGAAATTATATTATCTGGATTTTCTACCTCAACATAGTGATAAACTTTCTTAGTTGCATCATAATTTGAAGAAGTAATTTTTTGTAAAGAATTATAATCTTCTTGAAATCTAAGATTCCTAAAAGGATTATATTCATAAGCTAATAATCCTTCTTGTTGTAATCTCCTAGTTCCTAATTTAATTCCAAATTTTGGAATTGTTTTAAGACTATCTTTCATCTCTAAATTTTAAATCAGTTGCAAAATATGCTCCAACACAAAAATCTCCGGCATGTTGACTTGCATCTTTCACCCATGTAGTTCTTTTTTTAGTTATATATTGATAATCTTCATTTATTAATAAAGTATTATTAGTTCCTAATTCGTTTTTATGTAATAAAGTTAAGAATTGTCTTAAATACTCTATTGATACCCCTGATTCTACATGTGTAGGATTATTTCCTCCCGCATATCCGTTTTTTACAAATTCTGGAAATATAAGGTTACCTGCTGAACGATATTTATAATTTCCATCTTTGTCTTTCTTTATATTGGCAATAGTAGAATTTATAGAAAATGGGGTATCTTCTAATTCAGCTAAATAAAATGTAGATTTATCTATATCTAAATCTTTTACAGTTAATACTGTATTAGCTGCGTTATTAAATACATTTTTAACAGACGGATCACTATTTAATATATTGTTAATTACTATTTCCTGTTTATTAGAATTAAATAAAACTTTAAGTTCAGGAAGTATAAAATCTACTCTATCTTTTATAGAAGGTGCTGAATTTATATCTGATTGTATTTCAGATATTTTATTAAGAAGATTAATATCACCGTATTTTAGTTTTACAGCAGATTCGTTTAAATTAGAATAATATGCATATATTTTAGTATCATAATCAGTTGCTTCCCAAGTGCTCATGTCTGGTACATTGCTCTTTACGACTTTATTACCTTTTACTGGAACCAATATTTGAGAAAATATTATTTGTGCTAAATAAAGTGCATTAGTATATCCTGGACTTTTATCACTATAACCAGAAGTATTATCACACGCAGAACCTAAATTAAGCAATAACCAAGAACCGCTTGTTCCTTTCATAGCTAATATAAGCCAGTTAGCACCTGATGATATTTCTTCTATTTTTTTCTCATTATCCCGAAAACCATCTCTATTATAATTTCCGTATTTAGTACCCTCAATTTTAAACGAAGCATCATCATAAGGATCTTTAGCGGTAGTTGGCCATCCTACTAATACTCCTATTGTAGCGTAAGGAGAATCAGTAACATTTAAATTATTCATAGCAGAAGAGAAATTATAATTAGCTTTATCTCTACCACTTTTTATTTCTCTACCTATAGTATAAATTTCTTTTTCAGATCCACCACTATAACCTTTATTATTTCCAGTTAATACTCTTCTATAAGAAGTACCCATAGTAGTCACATCGCCGCCATTATCTCGTCCAGTATACGCTGTACCAGAATATATAAGATGAGGATCGTTAATACTTTCTAACATCGGTTTTAGAGTAGTATAATTATTAGTACTGTAAGTAATTTCTTTAGAAGTACTATAAGCTCTTGCTTCTAATTCTATTCGTATAGTATTATAAAACTCTTCTACTTTAGCTTCTTTTGGAGTGTCTTTTACAAATTGATTAGTATATATAGTTGAAGAATTATTTACTACATCTGTATGTAATACCGGAATATTACCTTCATAATCATATTCTAATTCCAATCCAATACTGCTTAAAGGTATAGTATTATTATTAATTCTAACATTTTCAGGTATAGATATAATAGTACTATTATCTGGTTTGGGATAAGTGAGTTTATATTTTCTAGATAATTCAAAATTAGTAGGAGTATCAGATGTTAAATCAGTAGAAGCTATAGTAGTTTTTGCTTCCCCGTTAAGAGTATCCGAAATATCTATCTGCGGATCAACTAAATTAATATTTGTACTAAGAGTTGCTTCTATCATAGTAGTTGGTGATTCATAATTTAATATACCTGAACCATATACCATTCTATAATATTTTGGACCATTAGCAACACGTTGAATTACACATATATATATCTTATTAGGATCTATATTCAATGATTCAGTAGTTCTTGTAAAATAAAAAGTACCAAAATAACTGTCTCTATTATCAGTAATTTTTATACTATTAGCAGAATCATTAAATATAATTTCATTATTTTCAATCCTATTAAAATCAGCTACATCATATAAAGTAAATTCCATTAAACTCTTATCAGGAATATTATTTATATAGGTGTATGAATATGATATACTAATTTCTCCATTTTTAATATCATAATCAAATGTATCTAAAGAATCTTGTATTGTGGTTAGAAATTCTCTAGTATAAGCATAAGAATAATTCAATCGTTTCAATACTCCAACATTGGTATTTAAATATACAGTATTATGAATTTCATTGTCAGTATTATTAAAATAATGAGTAAAAGTTATAGTTTTACCTTTAACTTCTATATTCTTTTCTGGTATATGATTTCCATCATATATACCATATTCAAGACCTTCGACATCTTCAAAAGGTTCTACATATATAATAGTTTTTACTCCAAGACCTACAGAGTCATTAATAATAGTATGAGATAAACTCCATGTATTGGCTGTTCTATATTCTCCACATAAATATAACTTTCCAGAAGAATTACTACCATATGTTTGTAAGTATTTATAATAATCGCTATTTTTTAATGACAGTATTTCTGAAAAATCTATATTAATAGGATTAAATATAAAAGAATTAGTATTATCATCATACCGTAGTCCATTATCTGAAATATAATTTAATTGACCTTCATCTGATAATACAGCTAATCTTAAAACCAATATATTATTGTCTATTAAAAACTTAAGATTATCGTCAATATTTTCTGTAAATGTTAGTATAAACTTATCTCCTGAACTAAATATTTCGTTCGATATTTCTTTTCTAACAAATTCTTGATATATCCAAATTTTACCATCTTTTAATTCCAACATATCTTCCATGAATCTAAAATCAGATATAGTTTTATCTGAATCGTCATAAAATAATTGCTGAGGTGATGGAAATGAACCTATTTGTCCTTTCTTAGTAATTGGATTATAAGAAGCCACATATATAATACCTCCATATTCTTTCATACCCACTGGAACATATCCATCTCTAAGAAAAGATGTGTCTATTTTAGCATTACCCATATCATTTTGCAAAGTCATTTCATTACCATTATACGTAATTAATGTTCCATTAAGACAATCGGTTAATACTTTATCAGGAGTGTTAAGTTCATTCAAATCCATTACTAATCCGTCATTGAATGAGTTTATTGCTTCTTTCTTCATATTAAATTGTAATTATCATTACTTATCATTATCTCTTTAAATGTATCGGGATGTTCTCGTATTAAAGCTAAACTAACTTCAGTGCAATTTAGTTTTTCTTTATAAAAAGCATATCCAATATCTGTTATATATTTAAATTTTATTTTATATTTAGCCCAATTATAATTATCCTTGGCTTCATCAAATATTTTAAAAGATAATTTATTATTATACTTAAAATATTTTCTTTTTCTTCCTCTACTTTTTATTGATTTAATGTAATCATTATATTCTTCTTCAGATATAGCAGTGTAATAATATCCATCCCATTGGATTTTCTTTTTTACATATAATACTCTTAATTTTCTTCTCAACATTTGTCTATAATAGTCAAAATGTTTTAATGAATCAGAACATAATTGTCCACAATACATCCAATATTTATGTTTAGTACTCTCTATAAGCGTGTCACATCCTCTAAGATTGTAAAAATAAAACATTCTCCATCCATATTCTACCATTCTTTTTATATCTTTCTTATCTATCTTAGGGAACATTTCTTGGAGTTTGGGTAAATAATCATCTACACAAGTATACATTAATAATAACTTTTACCTTCGTTAGTATATTTTGTTATTCTATTCTTATGTGCAGGATCAAGATAAATTAATTTTTCTCGCATTACTCCCGCTGATTGAAAATTAAATGCCATTTGATATGCAGAAAAATTTGAATTTAAGAAATTTACATCTCTAAATTTTCCATTTTGTCTACATTTTGTAAATTCATCCCTTTCAAACCTTTTCATTCCAATTTCAGCTTTCTTCACTCTAGTAGGAAGTTTAAATGTAGCATTATTTTCTATTATATCGTCAAGAACCATAGCTACACAAGCTCTAAATACTTGTTTTGCTATAAATTCTTTATGTCTATTTCCTATCATTTCCTCACACTCTTTTGCTGTCATTTTTAATTTTTTATTTGGAAAATTTAAAAATAATTCATTAGTATTGAGTGCATAACCTGTAGCATAATTCATTTTGTTGGCTTATAACTTTTATTAAATATCTTACGATTCCAATTAGTTTTGGCATCCAAGATTTTATTCATATCATTCTGGTTTATATATGTAGGAACTCTGGCAGCATCACAAAGTTTAAGCCACTTTTGTTCTAATAATTGGGCTTCTTGTAACATACCTTGATTATGAGTTGCCCACCCTTCTTTAAATCTTTTTACATAAGCACAATAACAAGCAATAGCGTCTACTTCTTTAGAAGTTAGGTATGGTAGATCATCATCATCTAATATCACACCTTTATATAATATATTAACCATACCATAATCTTTTCCAAAATATAAAGTATCTCCTATTCTTTCATATTTAGCATATTTTCCACTTATATAATATGGGTTTTCATATAGTTTTCTACTTTCTATATAATTTTCTATAAATTGAGATTGATAATCTCCGTTTACAGTATCATTAGAAGTATATTTCCAATCTTCAAAATCATACGTAACTGCTTCGATTTCATCACAATTACAAGGTAAATCTACAGATAAAGTATCACAATCTATTTTAGTTTTATATCTATATAATTTACACTGCTTGTTACCTATTTTATTCCAAGCAATTAATCCAATTTCTAAAGCATCATCTTCATTCATGTCTAATCCATATAGAAGATTAGCCTGTGTTATTATAGAGTTAAAATTTTCCATTATTGAGGTGCTTGAGTATTAGGTAATACTTGTGGAGCCAATTGTCTATAATATCTTATTTTAAGTTCTGTAACCCTTCTTTTTATTTCCGAATCTAAAAAACTTAAATTATTTGGATCTACTTCTGAACAGCATTCAAATCCATCTAATTGATTTATGTTTTTAAAAATGCCTATTACAGATATTTTTTTTAATATAGGAGTTCCAAATACCCAACAATCAAATAGATTATTTTCATTTGGAGTAATATCTATATATACGTAAGGTTTTTTCTTGGCTCTTTTTCTATATTTATGAAACTTCATAACATTAGGACTGGTATACCATATAAAAGGCTGTTGTTTATCTATTGATCCTATATATTCTATACCTCCATCAAATTCTGTCATAAGTTGAGGAATTTCAAAATGTAGTGTAGGAGTTCCTCCTGCTGAATAACTGCATGAACATCTTTCTATGTCTTTACAATCTACTGGAATGCAATTTATAGACATTAACAAATCATTCTTAGGCAATAATCCTTTTAAGGAATATTCTTTAATAATAGTTAATCTCATTTCAGCTAAATCGTCTTCTAACTGTTCTATTGATAATGTAGGGTTAGAAGTATAACCTCTTAGTCCTCCTACTATATCATTATATACAGCAGATGCTAGTTTAGAATAATATCCCATATAAAATTAAAGGCAGCGACTTTTGGTCGCCGCCTTTTAATATTTAATAATAAAATTAATCGTGCTTCTGAGTAACCTTAATTACTTTAGATGCTGTAGCACCAGTTTCATCAGTTACAACTACAGTAACTTCAGCAGTTCTTTCTGCTGCTCCATTATTTGCAGATGCACTAATACTTACCTTAGTTGCACTAGGAGTTATGGTAATCCATTTAGCACTAGTAGTAGCAGTTACCTTAGTAACAGTACCTTCAGCAACAGTAGGAGTTACATCTACAGCAGTACCTGCTTTTACAAGTTCTACATCAGTTACTCCACCTGTAATAGTTAATGGTTTTTCTCCTTTAGCTACAGTTCCTAAAACTGCAAGATCAGCTTCGAAAGCAGCGGAAAGACTCTGCTTTACGAAGAATACATGAGTAGTCTTAGATTTAACTACCTGACCTACAGCACTAGTTCCCATTATTCCTCTATTTACGCAATATTCAATAGTATATTGATCGTACTTTTCACCTGGAATAGGAAGTTCTTCTTTATTAAGAGCTTCCCAGCGTCTAGCCTCCATAGTAGGAAGTCTAAGGTCTTTAATAATTTGCTCGTAAGTTCCGAAGCCATTATTGCATTTAACGATATTAACATCGCCATCAGCCATTACGGATGTCCATGTTCCAGCAATTTCTGGAGAAGTTGCTACAGTATAAACCTGACCATCAGCTACTGTAAACAATACATAATGATCGCCTGTAAATGTTACGTTATCGCCTTTACCTGTAACTTTCAAGAACTTGTCGCCGTAAAGATTAAGAACCTTGTTGATTAAATAAGCAACTTTACTTCCAGCATCAGTGTACTGGCTAGGAGCTTTAATATCAGCAATAGCTGGAATCTCAAATACAAAAGGTTTTCCCTTAAATACAAAATCGTTAGCATAGTAAGAGTTCTGGCTTCCAGAAAGTCTTCCATACAAAACAATTCTATAATTTTTACCTGCTTCGTTGAATTTAGAAACATTTAAAGTTGCAGAACCTGCTACTGCATCTTCAGCAACTCTTTTATAAATTGCAAGTACATTTTCTTTCTTAAAAAGATTAACTCTTCTAATATCAAGAGCATCTGTACCTTTAACAATCTTTGCTAATCCCGATTCCTCGTCTACGAGCGAATTTAATACAATGGTATTGGTGTATTGCCACATAATTTAATTATTTTTTAGATGATTGACTTTGCTGAACTGGTTGAGCAATAGTCTGATTAATTGGTATATTAGTTTGCAATCTTGGATCACTTGCGTTCTCCATCATAAGTTTTACCAGTTCATTTATTATCTCTTGACATACATAATCTGGAAATTCTAACATTTGTGATGTATCTTCTGTAAAATCCAACTGTTCTTGAGTTAATCTTATATGTTGAGGTGTTTTTATATAATCAATATATATTTTCTCCAACTTAAATACTGTAGAATCTTTACCATATCTTATTTCCAACCTAATAGGTTCTGAATTACCGTATCTAAAATTAGACTCTCTTTCAACATTAGAAAATTTTTTGTTTCCTAATGTAATAACTCTATTTAATCCCGAATTGTCTTCAATAGGAGCAAGTGGATCTTTTTCGTCTCTTATTATTTTAAACGTATCAGTTTTAAGTGTACCATCTTTCTCTTCTGTACGAGGTTGAAACGTATCGGTAGGAAATTGAGGAATATATGGGCTATTTTCCTTTTCCTGTTTAGGTAATATATTTACATTATGTATAAAATAATATGGTCTTCTATACATTGGTCTCATATAAAAGTTATTTATAATCTGGGACCACATATCAGAAGTTAATCTTCTGGCAGCAAATTGTACATGACTATCTGTATTATAACATTTAAACTGTTTAATGACTTTAAAATCACAAATACAGTTTAATATATGTAAATAATCTTCAGGAAGATTAAATGCTACTACTCCACCATATAAAGAATCTTCTGCGTTATAAGAATTATTAGTTTCTGGATATATTACAGCTGTAGCTTTTAATACTCGTATATCATCAGTAGTCTGTTGATTTACATCGTAAATGTTGTATTTTTTATTAATATACTGATAGATGGCCTTGTTAAAAAAGTAATTAAAGTCTTCAAGCAACATACTGGGAGCTTCTACTTTATTCATCTCAATCAGCATAGCTTCATAAACTTGTCTGGCCGTCATTTATTTATTTATTTTTAGTTGGTTCCATCTCTGGATAAGTATCTCTAGTGATCAAATCCAGCATTTTTGAATTTTTAGGATTTTGGAAATATGCTATTACTGCATCATCTGTAATTCCAAGAGGTTCCTCATTATACATATATACTTTATTTTTAACAACTATAATTTTTCTTTCTTTTGCTTCAATTAAAAGCAATCGCAAGGCAGTATCAGTTCCTGTATATAAATTAATGATTTTCTTTGGTTCTTTACTTGCAATCTTCAATAAAAATTCTGTTACTTCAGAATCTGGAGCGTTTTTCATATTCTTTCCAAGTAATCTAGCTTTAAGAACTCTTCCCTCTGCTCCTTTTTTATCACCAAAGATATAAGATTCTGCGTCATGAATATCTTTTCTTCTATTCACTCTAGATGCAGTTTCTACTCCTGGAGTTTCTACATATAATTCAGCTACTCCATATCTAGCTCGCATTTGAGCTATAGTTCCCTCTGCTTTTGCTCCATCAATAAGTAGATTACCTTTAGCATCTCTAGCATTTCTAGAGGGAGCAATAATAGGAGCATTTTTAATAGCTTCCCATTCAACTTTTTTCCATGGATCTGTTAAATCAAATTGTGCTCCATCTTCTATAATAAAGACCCTATTTTCTGCAATAAATGGTTCACCACTGTTTCTTTCTTTATCAGAAAGAATCATATCACCATTACTATTTACAGGTTTAACGCAAGCTGGAAATCTTCCAGTCTTTGGATCTTTACAAGGTGTTATGAAATATTTTTGACCAACTTTACCATAAACACTTCTTAATATAACAATATTTTTATCCATTATCGTATTATTTCATATTTAAAAATTATATAGGGTAAATATATTTCAATCTACCCTATATATATTATCTTTAAGCTTCTCTTAATATAAAACTTCTATAAGGAGAGAACACTCCAACACCACTATAACCCCAGTTAATCCATTATATTTAAATAATCGCGTTACTGATTATCCCATTGTGCTTAATATTACTATTAAGATTAGACTATATCTTCAACTTACTTTATGAATTTTAAATGTATATCCATGAGTTTGTTTTCGTCCTCCAGAAAGAACTTGTTTAACATTTGGATGTTCTTTTCTACATTCTGAATAACTATTCCAAGTTTTAATAAAATTGCCTTCTAAATCATATTGGTCAATCATTAAAGATATTGGTTTATCAAAATCTTTATTATATATTTCAGAATATCCGTAAGCATATTCTCCGGTTTTATCCTGAATAGCTTTTTTAATATCTAATGTTGACACATTGTTTTCTTTAGCTGCTTTATTTATACTAGAATAAGTCATAATTAACTTACCGTCTTTATACTTAGAAATACTCTTGTCTGATAAATTATATATTAATTCTCTAGTTTTTATTATATCATTTATATCTGAATTATCAGATATAAAATAAAATCCTTTTAATGGAGTTTTATGTGAACATGCATCTTCTATAGATGATTTAGGTAACTTTAAATCTTCTTGAATTTCTTTTACTGAATTATATATTTTAAATAATTCGCCTAAATCATCATAGCAATATATTTCAGAATGTTTGCTTTTATGATACTGTGTAATATCTAATTTATCATAATAAGTTTTACTCCAATAACTATTATATGCACTTCTTTTATCTTTTATGCACATATTAAATCTATTACTATTACATCCATAATATTTTATAGCATCGCCTACAGATGGCCATTCTTTTATAAACTCTCCATTAAGGCTATATTGATATAATGAATCATAAATTACACCAGAATGAATACCGCCAATACTCGTATTATAATTATCATGTCTTTTAACAAAATCCTTATTAACTATTTCTGCCTCTTTTGCGTATGCTAATTCTTCATTATCAAATACATATAAAACAGATCGTTTAAATTTATTATATCCGTATTTTTTAATAGCATACTGAAATGCGGTATGGGGATTTTTTATATTCCATCCCATATTTATTCCATTGCCTATATAACCATCAAACACATTAGGGTTATCTGTTTTATGAACCCCAATATAAATTTTTCCATTTTCTGTACAAGTTGTACAATATACTATCCAATTCATAATTATTATAAGTTGTTTCTTATTTCCACTTACTTAAGTGTACGCTCATTTATGAGCTAGTCGTTGAACTACTATATATCAGCATCTATAATTAGATTTCATGTATATAATAGCTGCTGATTGTCTTATTTGTTAAGATTTTCCAGCATTTAAAGAAAATTTAAGCTTATTATTGCTAATAAGCACGCCAATTAATTTAGCTTAGTGGCAGCTACTGGACTAGAAACTATGCCAGAGCTTAAACCATCCAATCCGCCTACACCTGGATACTTATTAGTGATGAAGTCGCCGTTCTTAAGAGTAAACATCTGCCCTCAGATACACTTATTGTGTAAATTTTAGAGTGCACTATATCTTTAACTTATTCTTATAAGTATATTATTCAATATATCTAAATATGAAGCCTCCAGCTGTTTTACGTCTGCCAGATAAGACATTAGGAGCACCACAAGTATCTTTTTTAGCCTCCCTTACAGTATTAAATACTTGTACTAATTCTCCATCTTTAGTGTATTTACCAACTCTTCTTGCTTGAGTTTTAGTTTCTAATTTTTTCATTGATGGAAGTTTTACATCGCTCCATTGATAACCATAAGCCGAATTCCCAATTCTTAATGCCCTATAAACGGCTGATGGATTTCGTACTCCTAGTTCCTCCTCTAGTTCTCTAAATGTAGGAATATATTTTATAAATTCTCCTGATAAAGTGTATTGATAAAATCCATTATAGGACTTTCTAGTAGGAATATCAATTACATCCTCATAATATGTAGTTACATAGTGACTGTTCATACTATAACGTCCAGCTATCGCTGTAGATAAATTAGCAGTTGTAGTGTCAAGGAATTTAGCGCATTCAGAAATAGATTTAAATTCCTGCAAATAAACACCATTCATATCATATAGATAACACTTAGTTTTATTCTCGTCAATTTTAAATTCCTTTGGGTTAATTGATTCATACTTATAATCAGTCCACAAGTAACCAAGACTAGGAGTTCTATCAAATATTGCTTTACCTATACAAGAACTAGAACATTTATATTCTAAACTAGCTTCAGTTATGGATGGCCATTCTTTAATAAAAGCACCTTCTAAAGTATATTGATAAATGGTCTTAACTTTTGCTGGAGGGATTCCTTCGCCAAGGGCTATATTATAAGTATCTTTCCTAGCTATAAATTCTGGACATACTAGCCATCTTTCTAAATCTAAAGCATCTTCAAGATTATCAAATACTTTAAGTGTCTTTCTTATAAACTTATCAGGACCATATTTGTTTACAGCAGCCTCAAATGGAGTTTTACTGTATCTATATGTACTTCTATCATTTATCTTTACACCATTACCCAAATAACCATCAAACTTATCTGGGTTTTCTGTTCTATGTACTCCTATATAAATCTTCTTATTAACTACGTTTGTTGTTAAATATACTATATACTTCATTTTTAAATTATTGATTTTACTTATTCATTAAGTTATCTCCCACTTCCATTAGTATCTCTAATGTACGCCTCGCGGCTAGTCTCTGAACTTTCATTGGAGTTACGATTATCATCGCCTACACAATCCAACGCTTAGCTGCTGATCGTCTTTATAATAAAAAGTTCCAGCAATTCAGGAGTTATTTGTCATTTAACAGTTTAAAGTGTTATGCAGCTGCTACCCAAATGTTACTTAAAATAGCAGGTTCACCACTGGTCTTGTCTGATGTCAAATCGAGCATCAAACCAAATCCTTTTTCTGAACCCCATTCACGAGAGAACGTTCTATCTACTCTAAATGAAATAGTGTTACCACCAATTTCATAACTATTGAACGTTGCTCCTACATCTACATATCCATTGACGGCTTTCGACCAAAGATATGTACCGCAAGTTTTAAATCTTGCTAACCATTCAGAAAGAACAATCTGAATGTCATTCCACATTTTTTCGTTACCACTTATGTTAACTATATATTTCTATATAGGTCAGACTATATCATTATCTCATAATGGTTTAATGTTACTCTTATTTCCATAAAAATATCTCCATCTAAACCCTCCACATCTTTTTTGCCTTCCTTTTATACAAGCAACAATGTTTGCTGGAGTTTTTATGTTATTTGCTATGGCTGCATCTTTTATTTTTGTATAAGATTCAATAAAAGTACCATCATCACTATATTTTGCAACTGCTGTTCCAAATGCAATATAATTAAATTTATTAGTATATGACCAATAATATCCGTATGCTTGTCTTGTTATATTTGTACATACATTACATATCGCAACTCTTGCAGAAGATGAATTGTAAAAATTTTGCGAAGCCAAAGTTGCAGATTTCCATACTTTCAATAAATTTCCTTGTAAATCAAATTGATATACAGTTTTACTTAAATTATGGACAATATTATTAGGTTCGCTCTTTCCTCCAATAGTTAGATTATATGTATATTTAGATTTAACTATTTTTTCATTAACTATCTTTTCTTCTGCTTCATATACTAATTTTTTACCTTCCTCGGTAAATGGAAACTCTTTTAAAATAATTCTTTTAAAATTATGTTTTCCGTATTTTTTAATTGCCTGTTTTAAAGCAGTTCCAGATCCTAAATATCCATCAAATATTTCAGGATTTGTTTTGTGTACTCCTATATACACCTTGTGATTTACCATATTTACAGTTAAATATAATATGTATCGCATGAGATATAAAACATTTAGTCGTTGAACATTCTACCCTTTAGGTAGCCTTTGCTGCTGATTGTCCAATCTTATACTTTTTAAACTATCACACTTATTATTACTAATTATGTTGTAGTGTATAAGCTCTAAGGAGTTTCCAGCAATTTGAATTATTTAATCGACAGCATCGCTGCTGAAGTATCCTAAACGATTAAGATAAATACGTATTTATTGCCAGTTGGGTTCTCTGACTTCTCGTTCATCATAGAAATTGCAGTTGTGAATGCATTTACAGTAAGTTTATTATAAACATACTTAGATGCGAATCTTTCAACTTGTGGAATAATTCCATCGCCTATATAAATTCTTTTGTTAACTTTATATTACTATAAAGAGCAGACTATATCTTTAACTTATATATTCAAATATAAATCCTTTTGAAGATTTTCTTTCTTTTCTACAAACTTTTTGGCAACTAGGAAATTCCTTTTTACAGTCAGATACCGAATCCCATATTTTAATTAAATTATGATTTAAATCGTATTGGGCTATCTTTACTGCTTTTATATTATTATCATAAGGAATAATAATATCTGATTTTTCATAACTCCATTTAAATCCTCCACAAATTCTATTATTTTTTATAGCTCTAATAATATTACCGTGACTTGTTTTAGGAGTATCTATAGTAGCTTCTTTAATAGAAGAATATTCTTTATTAAATTTACCTTCTTTTGTGTATCTATAAACAGAAGTTATATTAGATAATAATTTAGAAGATTTTTCATTTAATAGTTTATTTATATCTTCATCAGCTCTCAAAAAATAATATCCATTACACGTAATTCTATCGAATATTGCATTAACAATAGCATTTCTTGTAATATCTAATTTAAGGGCAGCTTCAGAAGCATTTTCAAATGTATTTATTAATTTCCCGTCTTTGTTATATTGGAATACATATCCTCTGGAACTTAATCTATATTCAGAAACATTAATTTTATTAGAATCAGACCAATAAGAATTATTAAAACTTCGCTTGTCCTTTATACACATAGTAATTCTATCTTTATTTATATTATATGTATCAGTTATAGATTTAATGGAATCCCAAGTTTTTATTAATTTTCCATCAAGATTATATTCATAAATTGTTTTTGATAAAATCGGTTGTCCTCCTATTATCATATTATAAGTATCAGTTCTTTTAACAAAAGAATCTGTAACTAATAATGCCTCTAAATCTAGAGCATCATCTAATTTATCAAAAACTTTTAAAGTATGTCTATGAAAAGCAGAAGTTCCATATTTTAATATTGCATTATGTAGATGAGTTTTTCCTTTATTATAGGAGCTTGGTTTATTTAAATAGGCTCCGCATCCTATATAACCATCAAATACATCAGGATCTTTAGTTTCGTGTACTCCAATATATATCTTATTATTTATTTTGTTTGTAGTTAAATATACTATATATTTCATAAGTTTTATACTTTACTTTAAGTTATTTCCCATTTCCACCTTATAAGTGTACGATTAAAAAATCTAGTCGTTGAACTTTCTTCACAGCTACATTATTAATGCTTGCTATATGTGAAGTTTAGCTGCTGATTGTCCTATTAAGGAGTTTCCAGCAATTAGAGAAATTGTTTTTGTTTAACCTTTCGATTAAATGTCCCATTTATCAAGCGGCGATTGTGCAATATTTAGGACGACCTGTATCTGGATCGGAAATAGTAGGTTTCAATTTTGTTATCGTATAGGTTCTTTATCCTATACTTCTTATACTTTACCATTGTATAAGTTCAGACTATATCATCATCCTTTAAGGATGTCTCGCGCTCTTGGAGTTTAATACTGCATTTATATTGCATTTCTGGTATTACATAAGGTTTTATTAAATTAATAAATTTAATTGCTGCTTGTTTATTGGCTCTTATACAATAAACATCTCTAGATTTTGAATAGAAAACATAAAAATTAATATTCCAAACTTCTCTAAAATAATCAACTATTATTTCATGTTCTTCTTTAGTAAAACAATTGGTTGATATTCTTAAATCTATACATATAGAATGTCCATCAACTTCAGATTCTTTATAATAGCAGCTGCCATCATCCATATACCAAATAGCTAAACCTTGCTCTGAAAGCATATTTAAAAGCTCTCTAGTAATTGTTTTTCTTCCGTATGGATATAATTTTTTTCGCAAAGCTATAAAATAATCGTTTGTTTTAGTAAATCTACAAACAGTATATTCTTTATTATTTACTTTAATATTTTTAATTCCAATTTTAGGAGGATTTTTTCCTCCAAATATGCTATATACCAAATCTCTTTTATACTTACAATATTCCAATTGTTGTATTGAATGTCCAATTTCTAATTGAACAGCACCAGTCTTTGGATGAGGTTTTCTTAAACATCCATCACCTAAACAAAGTGCTAATAGTAATCCTTTTTGAGTATTACTTAATTCTAATGTTTGTTTTTGTTTCATAACAATAACTTTTATATAAACCTTTCGTTTATTAACTTTATATATTAAACTCTAGTCGTTGAACCTTTCAAAATATATTTGACTTGGCTGCTGATTACCCAAAAACGGTGGGATTCCAGCAATTCACGAGATTTTCAAGATATATTACTATATCAGGCGGCTAACCTGTAACCGTTTTTATCTACATTAGTTCTATTGAACAACACATATTATTGTTATATATTTCTATATAAATTAGACTATATCTTTAATTTTTAATGTATATCCCTTAGTACTCTTATTAACTCCTCTTAAAACCTTATTTACTGAAGAATTATCTAGATTTAATTCTTTACAGGCTTTATTAATACTATCATATTCTCCAATAAAAGTTCCATCTAATTTATATACTAAAACAGATTTACTTTTATTCTTTTTTACATAAGGTTTAATATAATCATATTTTTCTAATCGGAGTTGTTTATCATTAATTATAGAATTTGTTTTTATAATAGTACTTAATTTTCTATTTGATGAAATACCTAAATATTTAAATATATTTTCATAAGGAACTTCATCTATAAATTTTCCATTAATATCATATACATAAATTATTCTACCTTTTACAATGGTTCTGGGTTTTGGAATGTATTGATCATATAATTTTAAACTATAATAACATCCCCTTGTTAACGCACCTTCTTTTATTCTGTTATAAAGTTCAGAAGGTTTATAATCATTTTCTATTGCTGCACTATTTATAGAATTATAAATAGCTAAACATTTACCCAGTTTAGAATATTTATATACTTTCTGCGGAATATTAGGATTAGAATATTCTGAAATATCTATTTCTTTTGTATAAGACCAATAATAATTATACAATCTATTCTTATTGTTAATTGCCAAATATATAGATTCTTTCCATGTTTCTAAAAAATTAGAAGCTTCATATATATCTTTCCATTCTTTCACCAATGTTCCATTAGTATCAAATTGATAAATATTATGTTTATTATAATATAAAGGTCTTAGTTTTCCTCCTAATATACAATTATAAGTATCTTCTCTGTTTACAAATTCATAATTAACTAATTCTCTTTCTTTTATATATGCAGTTTCTTCATCATCAAACATATATAAAATAGTCCTTCTAAAATTTGCTGTGCCGTATTTCTTTACAGCATATTGAAAAGGATATTTAGGATTCATATAAGAACTAGGCCAATTAATATTAACACCATTGCCTATATATCCGTCAAATATATTTATATTTGTTTTATGAACTCCTATATAAATTTTATTATTTACTAAGTTGATTGTTTGATATACAATATATTTAAAATTACTCTCCATTTTAATAATTAAATTTACCCTAAATCGGATAGTCGTTGAACCTAATAATAAGCCGAATATTTTATCTTGCTTTATTACTTTGGCTGCTGATTGTCATGCTACACTATAGTAGTTTAGATTTCCAGCAATTAAAAGAGTTTTAAATGACCTGCTATTCAAGCCATTGTTACGTACTTCCAAGAAGTTTCTCAACAGATTCTTCTCAGTAGTGTCCATTTTGTAGATTGTTTCCTTCAAATTTCCATTTCCTTCACCCTTGCCAATGCTAATAAATGTATTTTCCATTGGCTTATACAGAGCAGTATAACTGTCATCTACACGATGAGTAGTAATATCGTTATTTGTTAACTTTATGTTACCATAAAGACCAGACTATATCTTAATCTTTATCTAAATATTTAAAAGTATATCCTTTACAAGATTTTCGTTTTCCTAATAATACTTGTTTTACATTTTTATATCCAGCTTTTACACAAGCTCTTAAATACGGATAAGTTTCTATTAATTCTCCTGTTTCTAATGAGTATTTTCCTATAGGCTTGCATTCTGTAAGATCTCTTTCATAAGGAGGATTTTTTTCAAATTTTCCCATATTTTCTATATATTTATAGCTCCATTGAAATCCCATACATTGATGATGAAGTTTAATGGCTCTGGCAATATGATTAGTTTTGCAATCCGAATTTATACTCCATACAGCATCCCATGTAGATTCATGCTCAGCTATAAAATTTCCATTTAAATCATATTGATAAACTTTTACTTTCCTACAAAACGAAGATCCTCCTATACCACCAGGGCAGGCATTATAAGTATCTTTTCTATTTATAAATTCTTTAGTTACTAATTCTGCTTCTAACTTATATGCTTCTTCAGCAGAATCAAATTCTTTTATAGTAGTCCTTTTAAAATTTTTATAACCATATTTTTTTATTGCATATTGTAAGGGCCACTTTGGATTTTTTAAAGTTACGGGAAAATTAATATTCACATCGCATCCCAAATATCCATCAAATTTATCTGGAGTAAATGTTTTATGAACTCCAATATAAATTTTATTATTCACTAAACAAGTTGTTTGATATACTATATATTTTACCATATTCATTAAAGATTTTTCCCATTTCGGAGCTTTAACTCCTACGTCCATTCGGACTAGTCGTTGAACCTCTCCAAGCATTTCTATAATAGCTTATGTTATCTTGAATTTGGCTGCTGATTATCCTACAATTCATCTATTATAGGACTTCCCAGCAATTAGAGAAATTATTCAATATACTTTTCAGTATAAGGGAGCTAATTATTAACCCTCTATGCTTTTCCACATTACTCTGATATTTTACATATCCTTCTTCGTGCGCTTCTGGCCAAATTTATTAACTTTATATTACTATAAAGATTAGACTATATCACTTTCTTAATTTTTCTAAGAAAATACCCGTTTCAATTATCTATATATTTGTATATGTTCCCTTTGTGTTTGAGATATTTACCATTTAATACATTTTGTACTGATGATCCCACATCCTTAGCACACTGTCTTGCAGATTCCCAAGTTTTTAAAATATTACCTTCATTATCTAATAATGCAACTTTTCTTTTCCCTTTACGTTTAGGTTTATTATAATTTTCTAATTTTTCTAAACTCCACATAAAGCCATTAGAATCTACAGATTTAAGTTTTATAGATTTAGTAATATTACTATAAGGATTGGCTTTTTCTGCATCTATTTGTGTTTCATAAGATTCTATATAATTTCCGTTTATATCATATTTATGAACCTCTCTTGTTTTTATTTGAGTGGTTCTAGCTTTATCATAAGAATTGTCTTTTATGAAAGAAAAATAATATGAATCTTTAACACAATAACCAGTTAAAGCTGCTGACCTAATATTAGATGGAGAACTGTCAGAATTTCTCGCAGCATCATTATAAGATTCAAATTCAGAATCAAATATACCGTTTTTTAAATACCTAAATACTTTAGTTTTTTTATTAGTATTATATAAAGTAATGTCTATTTTATCACATTTATCCGTATTAAAATAAAATTCTTTTACTCTATATTTATATATTACAGCTCTTCGTATTGAACTGCTCTGTACATTTAAAGTATTTGCTGCTGTTTCATAATTAGGAAATTCATTTAAAAAATTACCGTTTTCATCGTATTGAAAAATTTTAACTCCTGATAAATTATTACTGTAGCCTCCTAAAACCATATTATAAACATCATTTCTAGCAAGAAAATCTTCATTTACTAATTGTGCTTCTAGTTCTGATGCTTCATCAGCATTATCAAATATAGCTAAAACTTCTCTTTTAAAATTTTTTACTCCAAACTCTTTAACAGCCTGTTGCATTTTAGTCTTAGACTTTTCATATGTATCAGGTCTATTAATATAAATACCATTTGCTAAGTAATAATCAAATGTATTTGGATCAACTGTTTTATGGACTCCAATATAAATATAATTATTTACTAGATTGGTCGTTTTATATACAATATATTTCATAATTTACTCCTTTCGGATAGTCGTTGAACGTTATATATATTATTTATTTTCAGGATTTCTCCCTAACCTTTAAAATTAAAATATATCTTCGCTGCTGATTGTCCTTATTTAATAAGGAGTTCCCAGCAATTAAAGTATTTTTATTTCTATTAATTACTTAATAGTGCCACACTCAGAATTTGCGCAAATAAATTCTCAATGGCATTCGATTGGAATCGAGTAGTATCTCCGATCTGACATCCGTCTAAATCTAAGACGCTGTTATAGTCATTATCGATGAGTCGTACTTCAACTTCCCAATAATTATCTGCCTTACGTACTGGTCTAGATACTACAAAGCATTGCTGCATTGTCTTATCTATTTTGAAAATATCATATTTCTGATAGTAGTTTTCTTTGAAAGCCATTGTGATAGTAGTTCCACCTTCTCCTGTGCCTACAGGTACATCAGCAAACTCTACACGTTTAATATAATTGGTTTCCACCTCCCCAGGTGGTTAAAATTTTAGCTTTATGTTACCATAAAGATTAGACTATATCATTTACTATATTGAAATATATATTTTTCATGTTTTTTAATACCTTTAAGTATTCTATTTAATTCTGCCGAATTTAAATTATATTTTTCTTTTACTAATTTAAGTGATTCTAAAGTTTCTATTAAGTTTCCGAACTTATCATATACATCAACTTTTTTATGTTTATTATGTAGCTTTTCTGGAACTTTCTCAATTTTTTTTAAAGAAAGATAGTAATCTTTATACCAACCACAATTACTATATATTGCGGACCATATAGATTTATAGGAATGTAATGATATTATATTCATAATTTCTTTACCTATTCCCTGTCCTATAAAGTTTCCATTTACATCGTAAATATAGATCATTTTATCCTTTAATTGTACTCGTTCTTTAGGCTTGAATACATCTACTAAAGATTTAGATACATAATAGTTTTTAATAAGACTTTGAGTTTTTATAGCCTTACTAATAGATTGTGGTTGACATTTTAGAAATTGTGCACAAGATGTTATAGAGGGAAATTCAATAGTCATTTTGCCATCTTTATTATAAAGATATACATAACAAATATGCTTGTTTGAATATGTGGAAATTTCGATAGTTTCATTTCTAGACCAATAAGAATCTAAAAATAAATATCTATCTGCAATAGCCCAATCAAATTTAGAATAATATTCAGAATAAAATTCTGATGCTTCTAAAGTAGATTCCCATTTTTTCATCAGATTCCCTTCTTTATTAAATTGATAAAGAGGTTTTGTATGCCATTCTGGTAAGTTTTTATATAAACTTCCACCAATTCCTCCAACCGCTACATTATAAGTAAAAGATTGTTTGATAAATTCTGTATTTACTATATCCTTTTCTTTTTCGTATGCTTCTTTCGCATTGTCAAAAATAAATAAGGTTTGCCTTTTAAAAGCTTTTATTCCATATTTTTTAACCGCATATTGAAAAGGAGTTTTAGGGTACATATAGGTAGATGCTTTATTTATGTAAACTCCGCAACCTATATATCCATCAAATATATTCGGATCATTAGTTTTATGTACTCCTACATATATTTTATTGGTATTGTTAACTTTAGACTCAAAATTAGTAGTCATGTATACTATATACTTCATAAGTAATTCAATTTTTCAGTAAAAACTTATAGATTTCTCTTAGTCGTTGAACGTTTCTCCCATTCGGAGACTCGCTGCTGATTGTCCATTAATAATATATGGAGTTCCCAGCAATTTAAAGAATTTTATTTGAGCAGGAGATTACTCAAAATACATACTATCAATGCTTCTATACTTATTGTTTGACTTAGAATCCATATAGAAGATATTTCTCAAAGATTCTGTCAAATAAGAAGCTGTTAATTCAGGGTAAAGTCTAGACACAATTCCCAGTCTAGTTGGTTTAGTACCTAAGAACTTGTAAAAATCTTCGTAAGTTCTTGTTTCGCCCATTGTTGGACGATTAGTAACAAAATTTGCAACAATCATAATAAAATTTTAATCTAATTCGTTAATAGTTAAAGGTCTATTTCCTTTTTTGGCAGCAGGTTTTTTAACTACTGATTTGGCTAAATTAGCTGCTTTTCCAGTTTTTCCATCTCCATATCCTTTATTGTAGTTATTTTTAGCTACCTCGGAAATTTGTTTTCTATAATAATTTGTAATCTCATTAAATGCTTCCTTACCTTTTAGTGCATACCAAACCATTCTGACTAAAGTCTCTGGATCATTTAATGCTCTTGAAATAAATCTAACTCCTGTAGAATCTGAATCCAATATAAAGCTAGCAATGTCATTCTTGTCATCATTAGATAATGACAATTTAGACTCTCCTAAATCTATTTCACCATTGCTTTGAATAGCTTCAATGATAGCATTTTCAAACTCCTGAGCCTGTTTAGAGTTTTCTTCTGCTTCTTCTTGCTTTTTCTGCTCTATTAATTGATCTTCTTTTTGTTTGTATTCTTCTCTAATACTCTGTACTTTCTTTTTAAATAAATCTGGATTGGATTTAGCAGCTTCTAATTCTGCTAATGCTTCATCTTCTGATAAACCAAGACGAGAACCTAAATCCATTAGATATAACTCATCGTCATTGAAATCATTTACAGTATATATCTGCTCATTATTAGCATCTATATAATTCTGAATAGCTTGTCTAGCTATATAATCATTATAATCTTTAACCGACAAATTGTTGGTTCTTAATTGATTAATAAGATTTATTTCATCATCTTCCAATCCGTAATTATCATCTGAATCGTCGAATCCAAGAATTTGCAACTGTTCCTCTTTAGAAAGTTCACTAAATGGCTTCTCTTCTATATTACCATCATCTCCTTGGAATTTTACTGAATCTGGGTTTATACCCTTACTTTTTAATAGAGCGGTAATTACATCCTCTTCTTCTGTAGTATCATCATCTTGATTTGAATGATCATCATCACCATCATCGTCTTCCAAGTTTTGATCTACAGGAGGATTAAGTTCCTCCGCTGTGGGATCAAGTAGTTCTTTGTCTACTCCATCCTCAAAATCATCAATTTCATTTACATTCATAATCGTATTATTTCATTTTGATTTACTTGCAAAAATAAAGATTTTTTTAAGAGAACCCAAACACAATAAGGGTTATCCTAAAAAAATCTTTATATTAACAATTATTAATTTTGTATATATTTTATATAATTCAGTATACCATCTACATGAAGTTTTACTATAGATTTTCTTCCTTTATCAGATAATAAATAAGCAACATCTTCTTTATTATCTTGAAACATGTTTTCAGTCAGAACTGCGGGACATTTAGTTTCCCTACATATAGCTAAATTTTGTGCCCAATAATCCTGATTTGGGGAAGGTCTTCGTATTTTTATCTTTTCCACTTCTGCTGCTTTTGTTAAACATTCTGCTAATTTTTTGCTTTTTGTTGATCCATTTAAGGATACAAAAACACTCCATCCTCTAGCTGTCATCCAATTCTTTCCAGAGCCAGCAGCATTATTGTGGATAGACACCAATAATGTATTAGAAGTGCCATATTTGTTACAATAGTTATTTACAATTTGACACCTTTTCATTAATGGAACATCAGAAGAATCTGTTACTGTAGTTTCTACTGTAAATCCTTTATCTTCCAATTGTTTCTTTACTTCTTTCATTATTTCTCTACAGTATTTATATTCTCTTAAAGTTCCATCGGGACTTCTTTTACCTGGAGTTTCTTCTCCGTGACCTGCGTCTAATATTATTATCATAATTTCTCCCAATTATTATTTTTACTATTTCTTTTATATGTTCCTGTATTATCGATCCTTAACCCATTACTTCCTATAGATACTATAAATAAATTATTTGTCATATATAGATAATTATATTTATTCGTTTTTATCTTAATTCCATTAGGGCCTATTATGGTTTCTGCTTGTTCCAAGCCGGAAGTACTAGAATTAGAACTATTTAATCCTAAATAAGATTCATTAAGTTGAATAACAGCAGCATAATCGCCTATAGCCACAATAATAGGTTCAGAATAACTAGGGCATTTAATACATGCTCTTAATATTAATTTTATTTGGCTCTCTGGATTATTTATTATTGATTCTTTAAGACTAGAAATATCTAGATAACATGTATTATCTATAGTATAAATCACAGGAATATATTCTGAAACTTCATCGTTACCTCCTATATCATTTACTTTATCGTAAGTGCAATATGCTTCTAAAAAAGAATTAGGAGTAAGTACAGCTTCTCCATTTTCATCTTTTACATTTCCATTATTATCTATTGTATATTTTCCAGTAGCAATATGATATATAGATTGTGTAGAAGTTATATTTACATACAGTTGATCATATACAAAAATGCCCTCATCTAACAAGATTTTATTATCTATTATTATTTCTGGGCCATTTATAACGGCTATAGTTATACCATTGTTAATCTGCTTCCCAACTCCAGTATATGCTACATTAAAGTCCTGAGGAACTATAGATATATCATCAGGGGTGATAACTTGGTCACTAATAGATAAATTACCTAATTCTAAAAAGTTTGCTTTTATTTTACCATTTTCAAAAAGAGCAGCTGGCTTAGTCCCATCATCAAAACTATTGGTTATAAATATTTGATCTCCATATAATATAGCTTGACCTTTCTTAGTATTTGGATCAACGGTAAGATATAATCCAGAAGTTTGTAATAGATCTTTAGTAGTATCTTCATTCATTATTTTAGAATATGTATCACTACTATTTCCTTTTGCCCAAGCATCCAGTTGCTGTGTTATATTGTTTAGACTATTAACACTTGTACTAATATTAATATAATCGTTTGATATATCTAATACTGATTTACCGTTATTAAGATAAAACTCTCCTGTTAGAAATACATTCTCTCCATAAAGACCATACCCTTTTGGTTGTTTTTCTCCGAATATCGGATTATATATTCCAGATAATTTTCCAAGTCTTACTTTAGAAGGCCTACTATATTTAGTAGATAGACAGCTATCATTAGGTTGTTCATATAAAGCGTATCTAGATTTTACTCCATTATTATCATTTACAGATATGTTATCTCCATTTTTATACAAATATATTGATGGAATTGTTGCCCCTTCTGGTATATTTTCACTCCATGGAACAACATAATATCCCGACAAATGTGTTAAGGGATTATCATCAACCGTAGTAAGAAAATTAGTCGGTATTATTACAGAATAATCAGGTCTATTAACACCATCAAGAACTTCTATATATGGACCATTATCATCAGTAGATGTTAAATATATAGAACCTTGTCTGTTAGTATTCCAGATATTTCCTATTTGAACTATATCATCTCCTTCAGATATATCTCCTAAAACTTCTTCTTGTTTTTCAGCGTCAGTAGTATCTACAGGATATGTTGAATTTTTGGAATATAATAATGTATTAGGAGAAGATGATTTTAAGAGATCACCTTCTACTTTAGAATATAAATCATTAAAAGATTTAGATAATTCTATCAGATATGTATTTTTAGATAAATATGTTAATACAAGAGCATCATAATATTTAATATCTCCATTTCCATCAAACTTCTGGCATCTAACTATATCTCCAGTTTTAAATAATGGATAATCTTTAAAAGATACAATTCTATAATTTTCTCCATTACTTTCAAAATATTTAGTATATAAATTTATTTTTTTAGAATTGCCGGAATTATAATTTATAACAAGCTCTGCATTTAAAATCTTAGACATATCAGAACTAAAATTTATAAACGTAAGCTCTTGAATATATCCCCCATCGTCTATTATAATTTTATATATATACTCCATTCTATTACCATCTTTGGCATAATTATTTTGATACTCTATCTCGAATTGATCCTCATTGAATAAAGATGAAGTATGTATACATACTCTAACAGAACTATCTGAAGAGGGAGAATATACATAATAGCAATTAGCTTTTATTTTATCTACATCTGTTGTTACATATATTACAGCATTAACAGATTCACATTTAGCAGAATTAGTTACCCATAAAGAACCGTTAGTAGCTGAAATTTGATTTACTACTAATTCATAAACATGCATAACCTTTCTAACTATTAAATTATCTATAGTTAAGGTATTTGTAGTTGCATCTAATTTCCATCCGTAACCATTATATCCTGATTCAAATTCGGAAGTTCCTATACTGCTACTACAATATAAATTACCTTCTTGTAATGTATCATTCTTAAATGTTGTCTTATCTTTAAATGACCATTTTCCATCTATGGTTTCATCTAAATGTTTCTTGCCAAAATCTGAATCCGAATAATTTCTAAGATAATCCGAATTGAGATTTCGTACTAATTTAGTAGAATTAACAACAAGTGGTGCAGAACCAGTAACTATTTCTAACTGTCCTGTCATAGTATCTCCAGATTTTTTTACGTAATCTCCTTTAAAAGAAACTGATGTATCAAGTATAGGAATCCATTCTCCTCCAAAAGACATGTATAAAGTCTTATTACTAGAGCAAAATCCGAAAATTCCATCTCCTGGATATTTAGAAGCAATTAACTCTTGATATGTATCAGTTATTATTGTATTTTCAGAAATCTTAGTGTCTTCGCTTGATTTATCTAAGGTTGAAAATAAATCATTAAGTAATTTTAGATTATTTCCAAATTTTATATATACTTTTCCTAATGTTTCAAGTACTATATCTGACGATTTATCTCCTATGATAGTTTTTATATTTCCTAAAAATGATTCCGATCTTATTAAAGATTTATCCATTATTTGCTTTTAATGTGTTAAAAATATCAACAAATTCGGTTATGTCCGCATCAGTGAACTTTATATGTTTTCCAAATACTGACATAGTATAACCTCCTTTTGCCTTTATAACATCCTTTAAAGCATTTCCTAGTACTTCAATATTTATATAGCCGTTCTTATCCAAAAAAGGCTCCAAATACATTCCGTACTTATCATATGCATTATTTACAACGTAAGTTATAAGAGCATCAGTACCTATTGAACTTATGCCAAATAGGTTCTTTACGACGTTTTTCGTGAATGTGTTTGCAGCCTGAAATAAAATTTCTTTATCACTCATTATTTTTTATTTTACTTAACAAAGCTTCATCCATTTTCTTTTTCATTTCTGGATCAGTTTCTAACAATTCAAGCAATTTATTTACTCTTTCTTCTTTAGCTTTAATCTGATTTTGAATTATAGTTTTATTCTTTTTAATCGTATCTAATAGATTCTCTGCGGCTAATTTGCCGTCTGGAGAACTGACATATTCAGATCCAAATTTATTACCTAAAAATGCCATAAATCCTGCTTCATAAGTTTGTTTAGCCATTTGATATTCATTAGTTTGAGCTAAAAAACCTTGCTCTTCTTTTGAAAGAGATCCAACCTCTCTGCTTATTTCTTCTAAGATAGGTTGAGTCTGTGCTTTTTGAGTTTGTTGTATCACTTGTAATTGTTGAAGATACTGATTTTGCAGGTCTGATAAATTATTTCCAAAAGGTTGTCCAAATAAACTCATATTTTAAGGTACTGGTGTGGTTGTAGGGATATGTAATTCAAATACTGAATATGCACAACTACCTTTAACTGGTAAAGACGTCGGCAATTCATTTAGTGAATTTTGATTAATAATACTAATTCCATTAGGAATTATAATATCTACCGCCTTATCAATTTTAACATTAGCTGGTACAATAGTAGCCGAAGCTGTTGGTGCTAATGCTATAATAGTAGATCCAGTATTTGTAAGGATTCTTACATTACCCTTACAATCAGTATATTGTAATGTATGTATTAAATCTAATTTAGTAATCTGGGTATACTCTCCGTTATTGGTCGCCATAGCTGCCCATCTTTGAGTAGCTGTTAATGTAGATATTGGAGCTATAGAAACATTTGCTTCTGATGGCAATGTTATATTAAACTCTATAATCTGCGAACTTTCTCCAATTGGTGTGATTTTCATATTAGTTTGTGTTTTAAAAATTAAGGGGAGACTATATATATAATCTCCCCAATATAAATTATATCTATTGTGCAGTACAAGTAGGACAGTTTTTATTAATAGTATTCATAGCTGTACTAATAGCGTTATAATTAGTTGCAGCAGTACCTGTATACATTCCAAGTCCGTAAGGTGTAAACGGACTACAATATAAAGGGGCTATACTTGGAACAGGTGCACATAAGTCATTATATGCATATTTTAAAGTTCCATCAATTTTGTGGTCTAATTGTCTCTGAAGAGCAGCGTTAGACATAAGTATTTCTTTTTCAGTCTTGCAGCAGCAATCATCAGAATATCTTTCTGCTTTTACTTTATTAAGCTCGAACATTAATGGAAGAGCAGCAGAAGTAGCTGCTTCTTTCTTTTCAAGATCACTTATTCTAGTATCTAATCTATCAAATATTTCAGTTTTTTCTTGAATATCCTGTTCTCTTCTTTTATAAAGTTCATCACATAATCTTAAGTTTTGAGCGTTATCTCTACTCAATAAATCTACATACATACCGCTTTTATCTTTTAGGTCTTGCACTCTATCAGCCCATATCTGGTTAGTTAAAGTCTGCACTTCATTACCTATCCTTTCGTTAGTAGCCAATGCTCTTCCATTAATATATGTATATAAATCTATATCGTTTTGCAGACTTTGAACTCTATTCGCCCAAGCCAAATTATCTGCCTGCTGTCCCTGAGCCTATGCCATTTGCATAGCTCTTTCTGCTAAATTACAATTATTGTTACCAAACAATCCTCCTAAAATACCTCCGTTATTTCCGCAGTTATTTCCAGAAAGAGCTGCTAATCCAGTTCCAATAATTCCTAAAGTTAAGGCGGCATTTGTACGCCCCTTCTTGCCGAATTTATCTTCGGCTTCTTGCATTGTAATAAACTCTGCCATAAAATGTTGTGTTTGTGTGTTATTTACTCTATAATCTGTTAAGTGCACTTATTTTATTATCCTATACCAAAGTTACAAATCTAAATTGTATATACCAAAGTTAATATGTTAAAAAATGTTAAATACCGTATAATCATTTGGATATATCAACTATAGTAATATAGTAAATATTAATTTGTTCTATTTTTAAAAAGAGATATATTAATATTATTTTATTATATCTTAATATAAATAATTATTATATTATATTAAAAATATAAGGCTGTATTAACTAATACAACCTTATATTTTTATGCTACAAATAAATTATAAATAACTTCTAAAAAATCTGGAGCATTTAAATGTGTCCCATTTATTTCTACGTCGTTTTCAGTATTTACTTTTACAATTTGATTATACTCATCTTCTGTAAAAGTATCATTTATAATATTAACTTCTTCTCTACCTCTTTTACTAATATAAGTATTATATTCATCTTTAATCTGATTATTCCAAGATTGTATCTGGTTTATTTCTTCTGGAGTTTTATCTGGTTTAGACGCCAGGATTTTCATATCATCAGTTGTTAATGAATTTACAAATTCCTTTAAATCCTCTTCTAAACTTTTTCTAATTTTACCATATTCAATTCTCATACTCATAATTTTAACTTTTAGATCTTTATCTAAAGAAGAAGTATCATCCTTAAATAAAATTTTATTGATAAAATTATGTCTAATCATTACTTCATTAATAGTCATTTTCATATATTTATTCTATTAGAATTTGCTCACTAATTTTACTAATAATACCATCATAATTCCAATATTCTAATGTCGGTGCTTTAGAATTATCTAAAGTTACAAATGTAGCTATTTTATCGCCATTAAGATTTGGATTTGATTGTAATAATAATTTATCTCCTATCATATCACCAGGAATTGGAAATTCTCCTGCATCACCGTTAGCTGTTATAAAATTAGATGTATCATCATAAGATTCGCCAAGTTTAGTACCACTAACAAAATCATTATATTTAACTACCAAACGCTGTTTTCGTTCACATATAGACATTGGCTTACCTGCTACCTGTACTTCTATTTCTGACGAATAATGTAATGAACCATTCATGGAGCCATCAAATATTAAATATAATTTATCATAATTAATAGTATCTCTACCATAATATGTGTATGATTTTAAAGCCATAAACATATTTGAACTTAATTCTGCGGCCTTTGTATTTGTAGTAGTAGTCTTATCTGTTAAAAATAATTTAACACGATTATTTATTAAATCATCAAGCTTAAAATGTTTATCAAAATCAGTAGTATCTCCAAATGACATACTTCCATCGCCATTAACCACAAATGGTATATTTATAACTTTTATAGATGTTTTATTCCAAGGAGTTAACACTTTAGTAAAATCACTCTTTACAATAATTGTATATGTATCATTTCCATGATATACAGTAATAATACGTCCTAATGTCGTAGCATCAGGTTCACTTAATGAAACAACGATACCTTTGTTATTCCCATTAAGTTTGGTTATAACACTACCAGGATTTGGAAACAATACAGTTTTAGTATTCACTTCGGTAAATGCTTTTCTTATATCAGCTTCCGTGCTTGTTGTAGTTAGTCCTTGTATTAAAGATCCGTTAAACGTATTAACTGTACTTGTTGCAGTTTGCTGTTTGGGCATTCTGTTAATGTATTCTACAGTTTGAGAAATAGGTTGGGTGTTAGGGTCTGAAGTTGTATCAACTATAAATTTATACACTCCAAATTCGGATTGAGCGTCTTGATTGTTTAATATAAATTCAAAGTGGTATACTCCGCTGGTTTCCGTTACACCTACACATTTATAAGTACCGATAGGCAACTTAAGAATTATAGGAAGATCAGAATCATTTTTTAATTCTGTCCACTCCGCTTTAGTTATAGGAAGTATGGAATTAGTTGTATCTATTGTTGTAGGATCAGAAAGAATTAACTCGTAGTTTTGTCTTGAATCATTAATTTCTTCAGCAGAAAAAGTAACAGTCGATTTACCATCAACTTTTTTAGTTGTGCTTCCTATCGTCAAATCAAAAGGTTTTGATAATTCTTTTGCAACACCAACATTTATCTGTTCCCCTGTAGCAACATCATAATATTTACATGTTCCATCTTGCATTACCTCGAAAGCATTCTTTCTATCAGCATCCGATGTACCACAACCTACTGAGAACAAGGTGTTGCCTGAATCTCCAAATGTATCTGTCGCTTTGTTTGATTTGTTATATTGACCAGAAGCATGCTCTGCTCTGTTTTGGGTAGTATTTTTAATACCTTCAGCATGGGAAGCGTAGGCATTATCACCTATTTCATTTCTAATGCCTTCAGCGTGAGAGGCTGCGGCGCCAGCTAAATTACCTGCTCCTTCTGCATGATTCGCCCCATTAACAAATGATGCAGTAGCACCTGTATCAAGACCTTCCAAAATAACACTGGCTTTAGGTGCGATATTACCCATTCCCTCGACATGCGATGCGAGCCCTATTGCTGCTGAAAATTTATAAGTATATCCGCTTGTGTCAGTTTTCCCGAATAGAATCTTTTTCCATAAATCTTTTAAATAGCCATTGTCTTTAGCTGTTCGCTTTTTCCAATCGGTAACACTGTTTTTATAGTAGCCTTTGCCTTCACAATGCGCTCCATTATTAAGAGCTGCACAACCGTCTCCTTCAACATGAGAATATGCTCCTCCTACAACTCCGCCACCGCCTTCAACATGACAGGCACAAGCTTCATCGAAGAATCCTACATTCTTTCCCATAGAATGAACTACTGCTGAACTATTGCCCTCAAGATGACAAATTGAAGCATATCCTACAATATTACAATCCTGCCCTTCTACATGGCAATCCAGTGCATATTCTACATCTGGAAAAGTCATATATTGACCTTCTATATGTGACCTGTGTATTTTATTAGGCACAGCGTTACGCATACCCTCCACGATAGTAGTTGTTCCAGCATTTTTATTCATAATACCGTATGTAACACTTCCATAACCAGATACTTGATTAGGTTGATTGCTGAAATCAAACGTAATAGTTTTTAGATATGCAATAAATTCATCTTTAGTTGTCGGAAACGTGAAAGCAGACACATCAGCTCCAGTCCCTTTTATTTCATTAATGGCAGCATTAACACCTGCACTTTCTATGTGTTTAATAGCCGATGGTTCTGATTCTTCCCATACGTCTTTCCAATAAAATTCCCAACCATTGACTTTAAGGTTACGACCGGCTACGAATGATGCAGATGCATCTCCGTTATCTAATGCATCAACTCTTTCTATATCGACAACTTCATTGCCTACATTTCCGTATATCTTTAAATTATTATTTTTATCTTTTTCTATTGCAATACTTCCTTTAGGAAGATTAGATGTTGATGGAGTACCCTTATCTACTATTGAAATAGGACTGTCAAGTTTAATCGTTACTTCTGCCATAGTTATAAATATAAAGGGGATGGAGATTCCATCCCCGATGGTTAAATATTTAAATAGTTTTCACAACGAGTTGCACAGCGGTCGGAATATCGCTTTGGTTTGCTTTAGTTGCAATATCAGCTTTATTTTTGGCTATACGTGCATATACAGAGCCATCAACTTTAGCAGCATCGGTAGTATCTCCAACAGAATTTTTAAGTGCTGTTACTTTACTACTCAAAGCAGTCAAATCTTCATTACTTGCTTTAGTTGCAATTGCCTTGGTGTTAGCTGTTACCTTAGTGTCAAGACCACTGACTTTTTCTTTAGTAGCATTTATATCTGCTGTATTAGTTGAGATGTCGGACGCGTTCTTCTTGATTCGTGCATACACAGAACCATTAGCAGAAGCGACATCGCTATCAGTGCCTATGCTGTCGGTAAGCGGTTTGACCTTCTTGTCAACCTCCGTTTTGGTGTAGTATCCACTCAAATTGACTGGAGTTCCCAACTCTGTCCACGCATCGGCATTGGCCGTAGTTATATCTTGCGTGCATACCCACTCTGAACCATCTCCGTTTGAATGCCATACATCACCTTTTTTAGCAGATGTGATAGCCTTGATTTCAGAAGTAGTAGACTTCACCCCCTGCCAATTGAGCAGACCTACAACCTTATTGTTAATCTTCTCTTCAAGAGTATTGCCTACTGCCGTCAAAGCTTCATCGACCAATTTTGCTGACGGAATTGTAGTATAGTCATCTTGCTTCAACGAAGTTACAATAGGAAGTTCTTCTGACGATACCTTGCCGTTAACAAGGTTGGCTTTTTTCTTCAATGTCTCTTGAATGGCAGCCACAGCAGACGCATTGTCCACACCGAGCTTAAACCAAGTGTCAGGGCGTCTATAGTTGTCCTTATCTTTAAGAACATACACTTCCGGAGCTGACGGATTATTTGTGTTCGGTACGACGACAATCAAACCGTCATACAACCATACGTTTCCATCGGCATCCCGCCACGTCACTGCTTTTATCAAATCTCCAGAGTCAGACACAACGCTTCTTGAGTCAAGTGGAGCTTGTTTCAACACCTCAAAGTTAGAGGCATAATTCGCTTGTCCTTTTATTCTTGCCATAATTTATACCTCCTATGCTTTAGTGAATGTGATTTTGAACTTTGTTGCAGCAGACAAACCCTGCGTGTTGCGAGAGTATTTCTTGTACTGCACTGAATTGCCCTGTACGGTCTGGGAGTATACCACCCCTGTGAAATCGGACACTGCCATCGGATTGTATTTGTTTGCGACTGTGTCGAAGTACTCAATCTTGGTCACATTGTATGTCGCAGGCAAAGCGAAAGCGTGTCGGTTTTGAGAATTTTCGCTTACACAAGAAACCTCAATGTAGTTGTTCGTGGTCAATGGTTGCTTTGTCAAGTCTGCCGCACTTTTCGTGTTTGCGAAGTAAGGGTATACTGCGTTCACTACAACCTCTGTGGTTGCCACCGCTCCTGCTGCAAGAGGACTCCCAACATCGTTGCCTTTCGAGTCTTTAGGTTGCGGGCCTTCTGCATAACTAACTCTCCCTTTATATGTGTATGCTTTTGCCGAGTCGAACTTAGTAGGGATTGAGCCTTGGTTGCAAGACAATGCGAATGCTGTTTCCGCACCTGCTCTATCATTCACCTTTTTGCCGGCGATGTTGATAGAACCCCTGTTAAAAGAGTGTGTAAACTTGTCCGCTGTCGGTGCCACCGCCCCAACCTCTTGTGTCCTTGCCACTGAAGAATCAAGGGTCAATGCCGCTGTCGGAGCCACAAACGTTGGGTTTACAACCGGGAACAACAAAGCGTCAAGTACTTCACTTAGGGGTTTGCCTTTTAAATCACTTGCTTTTGTTCCAGCCTTGATGCCTCCCAAATCGGTGACTGTCGCATTCTCTCCTTCCACAGTATCGTACTGCAAAAGGTCTTGGATTCCAACAACAGTACCATCAAGAGAAGCAATGGCAGAAAGACGATTTTTCACCCTACCAATAGCAATACTTCCTTTTGGTAAGTTAGTCGTGGTAGGTATATTACCAGATGTGTTTAGTATAATTGGACTATCAATTGTTAATGTCTGTCCCATATTAAATAGTTTGAGTGAATAATTTTATATTTATATCTGAATTTTCTATAGATGTTATGTGTCCAGTATCGTTTACCTCTATATTAGGCATTTGTAATGTATTAGACGTAGTATCTAACGAACCATAAGAACCAGCAGTAGCACCACTAGTTTTATGAATAAGTTTATTATCTGAAGTCCATTCTAGAGGGGAAGATGTATTTACTTTTGTTAAAGCATTACTATTAATAACTATACTATTTCCTTCTCCTTTACTTAAACTCAACCCCTCCCCAGAGGTAGATAAAGTTAATTGAGAATTTCCTATAGAAATAATAATAGAATTATTATCTTCTGTAACAGTAAGTGCAGGATAACCCATACTAAAATATGTCCCACATGTCCAAATTTCTCTAGTATCTTCTATAAAAACTATAGGGTTAAGACCTTCAGGAATAGTTGAAATTAAAGGTTTAAAATCTTCTTTATGATTTACATATACAAACTTACTTTCAATTTTCATATCTAAATTATTTGAGTAGTTAGTAATGTGTCTAATCTGAGAGTACTTTCTGCTATTGTATTATTAGAACTTATAAAAGATCCATCAGCATTAATATTAATATCCGTGCCCTTTAAAACTGGACTATCTTTTATAAGTTTTCCATTTATTGTAGAATCTAATAACTCATTTAATTTATTTATAACCTCCTCATTATTTAAGAATGTTTTCCAATTATTTCCATCATACAATAGCAGTTTATTATTATCCTTTATCCAAATATGATAAATTGTTGGTGGCTCTTGATTTCCTCTCCATAAATTTACCTGTCTATTGTTTATCATTCTAATAATAAGGTTGATTTATTTTCTAGAGCTTCTATTCTCTGCTCTAAATTATTTATTTTTTGTATATACTCTAATGTAAAATCATTAGAAGATAAATCTTTACCCTCTATTTTATCTACTTTATTATCTAAATCTTTTTTAGTTGCATATAAATTAATATTAACAATACTATCTGGAATATTAGATATATTGTTCCAATCCCACATATTTGGAAAATCGGTTATTTCCGATATTGTATGAGTATGCGGGGTGGGATTAAATAAATCAGGAATATCAACTAAATCTCGATAATTACCAGAAAATAATTTAGAATTAGTTATTTTTAAAGATTTTTTAATATCAGTTATATTAGAATCTATAATATCTAATAAACATGATTTTACTTCGTCTGTATATAATTTTGAATTTTCTAAAGCAATATTAGCCGCTCCAGCTTTTTCTGCACCAAGTTCTTCTAAAGTATAACTAGGTTTACTTAAAACTGGTTCCTCATTAGAATAAGCAGTTGCTCCAGATAAGAGTTCATCTATCTCGGTTTTAGTATAAGTAGAACTTTTATCTGCTTTAGTATTCAAAAGTTCATCTAAGGATTCTGTAGTATTATTGGCATTTAAAGCTTCCTTAATCTTATTATTTACCCATTTTGTAGAGGCTATTCTAGAAGAATCGTCTGATGTTGACGGTAATGTAGTTATAGGCTCTCCAGAAAAAGATGGGGAATAAACATCCGCTTTTGAATCTAATACATTATGTATACTAGTGTCTATAGAACTAGTTACAAAGTTATATAAATCTTCTTGATTTATCAAGTTTCCTTTTATATTTCCCCAAATTAATGCATACTCATCAGCTATCCCCAAATTTATTCTGGCAAGTGTTCTTTGATAATTGTCTGTTAATTCAGAAAATAAATTATCAATTAAAAAATATCCACGTTCATCAGCACACTTATATCTATTTTGTACAGAACAATCTTCTTTTAGACAAACAGCTTCCGTATCCTTCGTTTTAGAAGGTTTCATAAATTCTGTCATACTATTATTACTTGATATGCATAAGTTATAGGATCAAGGTAGGATATGATAGTAGCTTCGTTAACTTTTTGTATTGTTTTAGTAATAGTCATAGCCAGACTAGTGTCCCCTGTTTTAAATGTTTTATTATAAATAGAACCTTCGGTATAACATACAGGCTCATAAAAAATATTATTAACCGAATTCCATTTTAACGTAGTATCATGACAACCTTTTATAAAGGTATTATTAGAACAGTCTGTTTCTATAACATTATTATATGTATCTCCTAAAAATACATTATTAATAGATCCGTATTTAATAACATTATTTCTGGTATTATGTAATTCGGTACTATCAGTAATAACTCCATCAGTAACGTCTGAAAAAGTATAATAATCTCCAGAAGGTAAACCTGATGCATTATTTCTTTTAAATTTCATACTTTTAAAATCATAAAACGCAGAATTATTATTAGAATCTCTTAAATAAGTAATTTGTCCTTTAGTTGATACACCATCTTCAAGTGTTTTTGGAACTACATCATACTCTACTACCCAATCCTTTCCTTCTATAATAACTCTAGGATCTAATCTATCTGTAGTAATAGCAGTGACTATTAATTTGAATACTTTAGAGGGATTAATTTCATCTCCCCAAGTTATTCTATTTCCATCTTCATTATAAGTATTAGAGGAATATATTGTTTTAAAATCTGTAATTATATATCTTTTTCCAGTTATAAGAGTCTTATTAACTATATGTTGGAATATATCAGAGTGGGTTATTTCTAGCGGTTTGGATTCCTCTCCAGAATCTGTGATTCCTATATTCTTTCTAAGTTGCTGTTGTTCTAAATCTGTCAGTCCTCCTAATAAATCTTTTTTACTAAAATAATTATTTAAATCTTGTAGACAAGCGTAACGATTATAAGTCATATTAGTTATTTATTAAAAATTCATAAATTTTATCTGGCTTGTCAAAATATCGACATGTTTGTATAAATGATATAGTATTTAAAATTGTACTATAATCATCTACATATCCGAGTTCAAGTCTATTTAAAAACTTTTGAAAATCTTTTATAGCTTTCTTTTTAAGTTCAGTTATTGCATCCACATCCAGACCCTCCTTTCTCGGACCTTTCGTTTTTACATAAATTACTACATTGTGTAACTGATTCTAATATTCGTTGAGCTTCATAAAATTGACCTAACTCTGTGAGATAGTTAATTATATTTATAGTCATCCAAATTATATCTCTATTATATACATCTTCTTTTGTGTAACCTAATTTATTTATACATTTACCACAAAATTTAGATAAAATATCCTTACATATATTGTAAAAACATCTATTTATATAACACATACAAAAAGTAATTCGACTAGATTTTATTATGGATGTTTGCCCTCCTTCATTATTTACAGACAAATCATTTACTTCTAATATATCATTTAAAGTTACTACCGTAGATTCTTTAGTTTCAATATTAAAGAGTTTATATTTATCATCAGTTTCGTCGTAATAATACATATTAGAATATTGAGCAGACGTAAATTTATTTCCCCATTTTTTTATATATACTTGATTTGGAAGTATTATATGAGTAATTTCATACATCCCATCTATAGGAAAATCTACATCTGCTCTATCTATACCTGTTAATACATGTGTAACTAATTCAACAGCTTGTTTAGTATAATCACCATCAGATGTTACACTATTTATTACATTAATAGTAATTGATTCTGAATATTTATATGATCTTATGGAATATAATTCAGCGTCTTCATTTATGTATTCATTATTATCTCTTTCTAGACCTATAATACTTATTCCACATTTTCCTCTTTTACAGACTTTAAATATTGAATCCATAATTTTATTGTTCAGTTGGCAAATCGCCGTTCGGATGTTCTCTGAGCCATTCTTTGGCTTCCGCCTTGCACTGCTCGCAGTAGGCGAAATAAGCGTCATATTCCGCTTTCTTCACGTCTTTCTGTCGCAGTATGCCAAGTTCCTCGCTCAACGAGTACCGCCCACGGATAAGACTGTCTACCTTGTCCTCATACGCTTTGGTGTTGGTGGTTTGCGGTATCTCGTCCACTTCCTCGCACTGCTCCACCGATAGGTGGACAGCGACCGCACGTTTGAAATAAACGTCTGTGTTCATGACATGCACATACTTATCTTCTGTGCTGAAAATCTCGTTGTTCTTTTTCGTAACCATGATTCTATGTATTTTGTATAAGGGTTATATTTGTTTTCTCAGCAAGTGCCGCTATTATATCAGCGTCATCTTTCATCACATCATAGACTGCTTGTTGCAAACCGATAGTAATAGCCGTTGTTGCCTCGGCATTATTTATCATATACAAAACTGATTCTTTTGACAACACCTTACTGTTGTAGAATCTAATGTTTTTTGAAAGGTTCTTAATATTGATTGTTTTAATATTACCTCCAATATTAAGGCTGTTATTATCCGGCACATTGCCAACGTCGAAAGTACCCATTATTGTCAAAGGTTTGGCGTCGCCTTGACACATCCAATTCATAGTCCTTATTGATAATCTAATAAGAGATTCATTTGAGTATCGCAATGGAATGAAATTAAGTACTTCTAAATTATCTAAGTTACTTGTAACTGCAAATGTTGAACTTAAATTACAGTTAGTTTGATAATAAAGACGTTTATAATCGGGACAAGGGATATTTGTTCGTGCAGAAGAATCTCCGAACCCGTTTAAGTTTGGCAATCCTATCCACCACCCCCAAGTCTTTTCATATATTACCCGCATCTGTCCTTCAGTAATATCCGTTAGCCCGTTCAACTCATAGAAGCCCGTCTTCTCGTTGTACTTCGCTCCTGCTGATATGTACAGGTCACGGAGTGTGCCTACTTTGGAATTAGCTTCGATATTTGCTAACGTAGATTTATCTATTAATCTATAATTAACTAAATCTACAGTCACAGATATAATTGCAGTATTATTATCTACATATATAAATTTATGATAATCCTTATTATCAGTTTTTATAATGTCCACACTAATAATAGTAGAATCTGGACCGTATTCTGGGTCATCTTCCGAGCTATCTTCATAAGCAGCTCCTTTTATAAGATAGCCAACATGTGGAGTATTTACCACACCTGCACTACCACCTATTGCAGGTATGAAGGCCTCCTTAACCTCTGCTTCAGTAGACTCTGTTGTAAGATTTCTTATATTATTAGGATATACTACGTTAAGTTCTTGAAGTTGTGAGACATTTGATTCAATTGTCTTTGTTGTAGCAGTAAGACCTTCTACTGAAGCTTTTGCTTCGTCAGCAGTAACTTGTGCATTACGTACACTGTCTTGGTTTTCCTTTGAATTTTTAAGAGCAGTATTAGCAGTGGCTTGTATCGCTGTAATTTTAGATTCATTTCCGCGTGCTATTTTATCTGCCGCAGTTGCCGTTGTGGAAACAACATTAATTCTTTCTTCATTAACTTTAGCTAATGCTTCAGCACCTTTAGCTATTCCATCAACTTCATTTACCCTACCTGTAAGGACACTTATATTGTTTTTATTTACTTCAATGTCTTTGTCAACACCAAGAAATCTACTATATATAGCCTTGTTTTCTACTGGGTTTGTTGAGTCTGGTTTTAAAATAGAATCTATAGTTAGTTCTAATCTTTTATTACCTAAAAATTCCCAAGTATCGTTAATCCAAATATATTCGTCATATACATCTCCACTTACGGAACTTTTATTTGGCACTAAATATATTTGATTTTTCTTTCCTATTTCAGGTAATTCTGTAACTACTTCTAGTTTAGCAGCTCGTACTGCTGTTTGTCCTAATATACTAGTTGCCATACTGTAAAGATTTAGCAGGTACATTTTTTATTGCCACCACTAATTCTGGATTCCATCCTGGATATAATGCGGTAGTTACATAATCAGCATTTCTTACTAATTTAACCTGACATTCTATAACATCATCTGTAATATTTTTAATAAGCACAGGATCGTGTCCTTTTGGTACTTTAAAATCTCCAGCAGGAATATCCTCTAAAACAGATACCTGTAAAGAATTTCCATCTTGATTTAAATTATATAAAATGTTCATGATTGATTTCTTTTATAATAAGTTCCTTTTAGTCTTATTAATATAGGTTTAAATAAAGTGTCCCAACTTACTAAACTTAATATAAAACTATATAAAAGTATATTAGTATATCCATTATAAGTAACAATTACCGTACCTATAATTAATCCACATATTACTGCGATGGTTCTTTTTAACCATGCTGGGACTACTTTATCACCATTTAATACATCTATAACCTTTATTACGATATATGTTAATATGTTAACAGATAACATATATCCAAAGTCGAAACTTTCTATTAATAAATCTATTATTTTATCCACCGTTATTAATTTGATTTTGTATATCAGATATTTTTGAATCTATCTCAGCTTTAGTATAATAGTTTTCTAACTCTACTATTTTATTGCCTAAAAATTCCCAAGATGAATTTATCCATATATATTCATCGTATATATTATTAGGTTTTCCACTTTCGTTAGCTAATAAATATATTTTATTAGGTATTCCAGTACTAGGAAGATGTTGAACTACCGATATACTAGTTTCTCCTTGTAATATATAATCTCTTATAGTTGATGCAGATATTTTATAGTTTTTTCCATTACTAACTATTAAAAACAAATCAGAAGGATTTAAAGATGTACTCTCTTTTAAATCCGTTAATTTAGAACTGCTCATGTTGTTCTTACTTGATCATTATAAGGATTTCCATCATATATCTGAGCTAATTCAATCTCAATTTTCTTTGAATCATTTTCAACCTGAGAAGTTTTAAAATCTCGCTCCGTTCTAGCCATATACCATCTGATTTCAGAATCTGCTTTAATTTTCTCCTTTTCTAATTGTATTTTGGATTCATTCAAACTTTCTACTTTATTTTGAAGTTGCTGATTCTGTTGTCCAAGTTGCTGAAGTTGCTGTTGATATTGTTGAAGTTGTTGTTGAAGTTGAGCTATAGTATCATTTTCTTTCTTCTTCTTAGCCCAAGCCTTACTAACTATATCTTTTAATTCGGATAAACTTCTACTAGTCATTGCATTTACCGCTATATCTGGTTCTATCATACCTCCTTTTATTAATTCCAAGACTATGCCTTTAAGTTGCTGCATATCTTTAAGTATTTGAGTACTTGGAACTATATGAATATCATAATCAGTATGTGTAAAATATTTTGGTAATGCTGTGAAAACTTTTTGAAGTTTATCTCCTAAAATTAAGGTTCCAGTTAATCCGTCTTTCCATACTATCTTGGCTATATTTAAACAATCTCCAAGAATATCTATAGTTAACGTATCCATTTGCTGATAAAAAGGCTTGGTTATAATATAGGAATTTCTAGCTCCAGCTTCTACATTACTAACAGCATCTCTCTGTTGTATACCGTTTAATCGTTCTCTAAATACTCCAGTAATAGAAGATGTTTGTTCTTCTATTCTTTGTAAAACAAGTTCAAAAGATTGTATTACCTGAACTTTTATAGTATCATCAAAACCTGAAAAAGTAGTATTGTTATTGAAAGTTCTACCTTCTTGTGAAGTGTCAACTAACTTTATTCCTGATTTACCATAAGCAATCCATTTCTGCAATCGCTCAGTCAAATCACTTCCTAAAACATTAGGGAGCATAGATATATCTACCCAATCTCCAACAGTACCACTATTGGCTAACATATTATCTCTAAGATATGTAACAACATCATACTTATCTTGAAGTGCACTACATTGTAAAACTAAAGATTGAGGAACGTGATCTCTATCTGTAAGAAATAGACCATTTATAGATAATCCACATCTAGAAACATCATCTCTAGTTCTTATAATATTTTTAGATTTACCTCTTGGTATATAAATAGATTGTCCTATTCTTACTCCTTCATATCTATTTTGAATAAAAGAGCCATTTTCTTTATCAACATCTATCCATTCAACCTCGAACACTGGAAGTAGTTTATAGTTAAATGATTCATATGTATCTGCTGGAAAACCTGGTACTATACTTTTACCTGCGTCTAAACCACTATCTTCTCCAGCATAAGGTCTACCAGTAGTTACTCCTTCCATAGATCTTACATACATATAATTACTATCACTATAATGTTCAAACATATCTTCAAGTTCAGATATACTATCTTTATCTAATTCCTCTCCATATTCATTTAATATTTGTTCTTTAGTCTTCCATTTTCTAATAACTGCCCGATAACAATCTCTAGTATATTGTGATTCTGGATTTCTATCAACAAAAGTATTAAGAGGATTTAAGGTTTCTATTATTATATTAGTTTGTTCGGAAGAGGGTTTAACTCTATAAAAAGCACATCCAGTAACTAATAAATCAAGTAATAATATTCTAAGTTTATTAGCTATATTTATAGCTCTAGATTGAATACAGTATTCTACAACATCTTGTGCTGCTATTTCGTATTTGCTTATAAAGTTATTATTTACTTCTTCTATTAATTTATCTATACTCTGCTGTATATTAAGATCCTTAGATGGATTTTCTCCTCCTACAAACGATAGTATTTGATTATTTAAATGTTGTTTTAAATAATTAAAAACCTTCTTACTTATTTCTAATTGTTTATCCCTATTAATACAGGATAAAGTATCTGCGTCTTTACAAGAAACTTTTTGAAGTATAGGTATTTCTAAGTACTCCCCTATTAAAGCATCTATATGCTTTTTTATAAGAGGTGTAAATTCCATAGATGTAGGATTTCCTATACCAAAGTTTTCCTCTAAATATCTAAATTGCTCTGGGTCTCTTTTACCATGATAATAGTTATACGCCTTTTGCAATTTCCATTTATTAAAGACTAATTCATTTATAGCTTTATCAGTCTTATCTATGATATAGTCAACATTTCTTTTTGCATTCATCTGTATTATATAATTGAATAGCTGTAAAATACTCTACACTGTCTAAACCTCTATTTCTTAATTCTTTTTCTATAAAGTGTAAGAACTCATTATCTGAGCCTTCTCCAGCTATTGATAATGGCTTCTCATCTTTATTTAATCCAAGTTCTAATCTATAACCAAGATGATCGCCGTTATCTACTGTTTCTATTACTTTGATCCTACCTATATATTCTTTACAATATATATTACGAATTAATTCTAGGATCGCTTGTTCTAATTCTTTCGTAGTCATCATATTGCTGTGGCCATAAATTAAAAGTTGGAACTATTGGTTTAATTTCAGGTATTCTTCCTTTGTGCATAATACCTCTTTCGTCTTTCCAATATCCAAACGGTTGTAAAACATTTGATTTACTATCTTCTATTTTAGGCTTTATAAACATTAGCTCTTCATTAGCCAACATAGCCATTCCTAAAGCTGCTACTAAGTCAAACTTTCTTTTATTTTCATAAGAATATTTAAGTAATTCTTCAATTATTTCAATAAACCATATTTCTCCGCAATATTCATCTATATAATCGGAAATTAACTCTAATTGATGTCTAATTACTGTTTCAGAAGCAGGAGCACCAAATTGTTTACTTCTACCATTTTGTATATCGGATTGACACGATCTTGGTCTTCTCATAAGGAATTTATCTATACATTTTCTCTCTCTAAAGAATTGCTGTATAGATATTCTGGTTGATTCCAAACATGCTTGTGCGTTATAATATTGCAATAATTTAAGACATGTTATATGTGCGTTTTTTATAGCCTCTGGTCTATCTTTATAATATGCCACTATTTTAGGAGGCTCTAAACCAAATGTTCTTTTTAAAACAATAACTGCAAAAGATGAAGGATCTCGAGTATTATCTGAAGTATCTTCACCTCCCATATCAATACCGTCAATACCAGCAACATATAGATTTCTTGGAACTTGTTTATTATCATCAAGAACAGGAGGCTCTATTATATGCACTTTTCCCTTCATTTTATCCTCAATAAAAGCTACTCCATCTACCATTTCTTCTATATGTTTATTATCGCGGAATTTAAATTCGAGGTTTCCAGTTAATACTCTTGGACCCTTTTTAAATAATTTTATATTAGCTTGTTGTTCAGCAAGTAATACAGTATTAAATTGATTATCTCCCTCAAAAGCAAAAGCATCTTCAGGTGTAAAACAGAACTCTGCTTTATCTCTAAGATAATCTTTGGGACTTCCTAATAATGCTTCAAAACCTCTTTCATAATAATTCTTGGCATCTTTAATATTAGTAACTCCTCTATTATCTATTACAGATTTATTGTTTAATTTATCATAAGTTAATATAGTATAAGAAGGTACAAAAAATCCAGATATTATATATTCTCCAGATTTAGTATAATTATGTTTATAAGGTAATATCTGAAATCCTTGTGGATTGTTAAACATATCCGCTAATTCACTCATGTACTTCGCGTCTCCCAATTATGTTATCCTAAAAGTTTTTTATCTTTTAGTTCTTATATTTTGATTCATATAAGTTCAGCATATATTTTCATCCGTTCTGGATGTCGAACACTCGTGGTAGGATTATATTTATTCACCTACTATGCGTTACACTATTAAATAACCTTGCGCAATTTATTTAATTAGCTCGGTATTCCCATCTCAGGGTTCACCGATTTTGCTCGATTTCATATTAGAAGATTCCTCCTCTAATTGGCAGAAATACTTATACTTATTATATTTTCTATCTAGATATATAGTAGAATGTTCATATAATTTTCTAGCAATTATTCTAGAAGGAAAATTTGAATAATATAATTTAAATGCCTTATTTGGAAAATTTTTAGTTCCACAACTTCTTATATATCCGGGTTCATTTAAAAAATTTCTTATGCCGTATAAAAATTTTTCAGTCCCAAGTATTAATATCTGTGTGACATTATATTTATACTTTTTAGTAAATAAACATCCATCCCCATCAACATACCCCCTAATAAAATCATATACTAAATTTTTATTTTCAAATATGTTTAAATCTGGAAAATCTAAGGTTAAAGTTTTTCTAGGAGTACATCCTTTATTATTTAGTTGTTCCCAAAGATGTTTATTTCTAACCGAAAGGTGACAATATGCGTTTCCATTATAACATCCAGTTCTAAATTCTGTTTCTAATTTAAGAAATTTTCTAAACTTTTCTAAGTGATTTATATCTTTTATAGACAAATGAACTTCTAATCTATTTCCAGTACTACTTATATTTCCATCTGCATATAAAAAACCTAACCAATAAGCCTTTTCTTCAGTATTTATATTATCAAAAACTGAATCATCTAGTCTTATTCTGTTTTGATAATTTATTACTTTTATCCCTCTTTCCTTTAAATATTTAGAAATTGTTTGTCTTTTAACTCCATATTTATTTCCAAGTTTAGTTAAACTTCTAAAATTTTCTGGAGTTTCCAAATATTCATTAATTATTATATTCATTAATTCTTGTCTCTGTTCTTTTTTCATTATAAAAATAATAAAAATTACTAAGTAAAATATAAAAGTCAAATATTATTATCTACCTGTACCATAAGTAAATCTAGTTCCAATTCTATTACCCATAACCTCAACTAACGCCCTTCCTTGTATATAAGTTTTTTTAAGAGCTGGATTAGAACCAGCCTCTTCAAAAAATAATAAATCAATTCTATCACCTCTAAGTTTTCTTGGATCATCTACTACTATTCCTTGAATATCGGAACCCCAAGAAGTAGGTAATTCTTCACGTTGTTTATTAATTTTTGACGCCTTTTTATGATATGCGTCATTATATTTTTGTCTAATATGCTTCATACCACCTTCTGAATTAGCATTAAGATTATCTAATTGATACCAAACCTTTCTTAAAGTTGGTTCCAATTGATTACTTGCATAGGCAGTATATACACTATGTGTGGCTCTTCTGGTACTGTATGCATTAACTCCTATAGATGCATGAATCTCAGACCATCCACTCGCACGAGATTTTACACTACATACATCTAATCCTAAAAGTTGTGCCATTTCTACATAGTGGAAATATTCATATTGTTTAGATAGAAATTCAGGAAAAACCATACCACGACCTTGACCTGCTTTATCTACTTTAGTAGTCTGTAATTGATAATAATTAAGAAAGAAATAATTATCTCCAGTAATTCTATAATTATTTACTTCCATTCCTTCCTGACATCTTCTATATTCTTCTGTCCAGAAATCTCTATATTTTTTAGTTCCGGGAGGATATGCACAATATTTTCCAGTTTCTAATTTAACTCTTTTGGCTTGTTGAAACCATTCTGGATCAAAATCAAATCCCCTTTCTTCATCTATGGGTCTATAATGGGTTAATTCATAAGATAGAGTGGGATCAAAATATTCTATTCGTTCCCCTTTTGTTATATCCCAATTTTTAAATACTGTATTATCTACAAGTTCCTGTCTGATTTCTTTTAAATTATCTTCCAGGTTTACTTGAGATTTAGGTTTTCTTCCTCTAGCCATATCGTCAATCCATAAAACCACCTTCAACGTCGCCCATTAAACCACTAGACTCTTCTTGTTCCTTCTTATATAAAAACTCTAATGTTTTTAATTGTTCTACAACATTAGAGACTTCTTTAAGTTCTCCCATTACGTCTTTGGTTTTAAATATAGGTTTTCCAGTTACTGCGTCTCTTTCTTGTATATCTAAAGTATCAAAGTAATCAGTAATTTTATCCACAACCCCTTGTGCAGATTTTATTAACTTTAATGCTCTAGATGAATCTTGCAATTCTCTATATTTACGACAAGCGGCTCTAAAGGTAGGATCATTCCATTCTTCTTCGGTTAATCCTGCATCCTTTAGAGCTTCTTTATGTCTTTCTTGTTCTGTGTAATCAGAGTAAGGACTAGACCAATCACACATTAGCCATATATAAGTGAGTTCTCTATAAGCTCTGCTTTTTTTAGATCCCTTAGGATCTGCTTTTGTTTTATTTCTATCATTACTCCATAGCGCAGAAAATTCTCTAATAAGTAAAATTTCTGGCTCATTAACAATTACACTATTATCACTATTGTCAAATAGAAAAAATTTCATTATTTAAAATTTTTAAATCTACTCTTAGCAGCATCCCATTTTTCTGATTTATTATCAGTTCTAACTATTGTAGGATTTAGATTAGTAAATCTATTTGATCTAGGTATTTCATAAATCACTGAATCTTTACCATTTGTTACAAGTCTTTTAATTTCAGGACGATGCAATAAATCACGACCTTTTGATTTAACATCTATTGTATTTCCGTTAAATCCACGGCTATGAGTAACTTTACTTCCCTCTTCTTTCTTTGGAACACGTTTCTTCATAGTACCACCACACTTCTCACTTTTAAATCTTTCTACAATTTGCTGCTTTTCAAGTTGTTTCTTTTTACATTTTACACAACCTCCTGCTCCAAATTTTTCTACTTCATATCCCTCTGGACATTTACCACGAAGTTGATTTATATAATCTAATTTTGCTCCCAATTTAGCATATATTTGCTTATTTTCTAAGATTTTATTATAGGCTTGTTTTAATAATTGCAATCCCTGGGTGCCTTTATCTTTTACTTGCTTATATTGTTGATACATTAATTTTAATCCTTCTTCTCCGAGATTTTTAATGCCCTCTTCTAATTCTTCTTGACTTTGCACGTCCATTATAGTAGCCAATGCTTCTATAAATTCTTTTTGATCGTTCATACTTTCATTAAATCCTTAGTATTAAAAATTGATTCTTGAAGTATACCTTCAGTAGAAAACCATCTACATCTTATACCTTTAAAGTAATCTTCTTTCTCATTACCAGTTCTAAATGTCATAGTTTCCTTTCGTACTACAATCATAATCGGTTTACTAGGAATATCCTGTTTAAGGGTAACTACATCTCCGGGAAGAAAGTATATTTTTTCCTCATTATTCATCTTTAATATTTTTAAAACGTTCTTTTAATCCTTCATTAATAATTACTTGTATTTGCTGTTCCGATACCACTTCAAAACCTTGTCTGAAGAACGGGATAGGAACACCGCTTACTCTACGATAATATACTACATCTCCTTCCTTAACATATTTACATGATGGAGATACTTCTATAACCTGTGCCTGAACTGATAAATTAACTTCTTTATCTTCTTCTCCAGAATCAGGATTTTTAAATGTTCTGCCGTCATCCATAGATGGTATATATAAACCGTTATCTGTAACCTCAACTTTATCAAATGGATTTTTAGTATAAGGTTTTACCAATACATAACTATTAATTGGTAAAATTTCCATAGTATTCATTTTATTGGTTATTCTTTCAGCTTCTTCCATTTCACTTTTAATTTTATTATTTAATACTTTAGTATAATCATTAATAGCTTTGTTGTGAAATTTTGCAGCTTCCTTCATTGCGGCTTTATTACCTTTTTCATCTACAATCATTGATATGGCATTTCCACCAAACATTAAATCACTTTTTCCGTTTCCTTTCATAAATCATTATCATTTTTAAATTACCATTTTCCTATAGGACAGAATGCATTAGGCAATGTTGTTTTTGCATCTAATCTGCATCCGCATCCATTTTTATATCCATCTTTCTTTTCTAAACTAATCTTACCTGTTTTAACATCTAACCATAATTTATTATTACAAATAGGTCCTACAATAGTCTTTTTATATAAAGGGCACCTTAAACAAACTTTTAATCTAGGAATAGATATGTCTTTATTTAATCCTAATAGTTCGTTAGTGTGCCCATTTAAAATAGCCGAGATTCCCATAGTTTTTATAGTAAACGTGTTTAATATCTCAATGTAAAATATTGAAAGATACTCTAAATAAATAATTAAAACTCTATAGGTTTCCGACTATCTGCTTTTTCTTTTAACAATGTCTGTTTCTTGTGCCATTTACACATTCTAATAACATCATCCTTTAAATAATCTACAACATGTTCTGTTACATTTCCTTCATGGTCATAATGAATTAGTGTAAGCTTTTTTATATTGAATTTTGGATCAAGCATTTGTAACATCCAAGCGTATGTAGATAATTGTAAAGTATAATGAACTTTATTACAGTCCATAAGATTGTTTAATGGATATTTCATCATTTGATTTTTTCGGGTTTTACTATCAAAGAATGATTTATCTTCTAGTTTTGCATTAGTTTTATAATCATATATGTAAATATCATTGCCATCCTTAATTAAAAGATCTATTTGTCCTGCTAATTTGAATTTACCATCACTAGAAGTTCTATATATTAAATATTCTGGAAATACTCCTTTTTCAATATCAAGAAGTTCTAAATTGTTATTTCCTAAAGTCTCATTAGTATTTACTAAGAATTTACCACCCAGTCCAAATTTTTTTAAATCTGTCTCTTTCTTTTTTGTAAAAGAATGTTCTAATTCAGCATGAATTTTTGTTCCCCTCTCACACGATTCAATATTCTTCTTTTGCCAATCATCCAGTATATCTTGTTGTGCTTTATTAAAATCGTTTTCAGAAAACTCATACATATCCATTAAATATTTAAGATCTATCTTTCTAGTTTCTAAAAGATTCTTTTTCTCAATCTTAAATTGATCTTTTGTTAATATCTTCTCTAAAGCTTTATAAGCCGACCAGAAATCTTTATCAAACGGTTGACTAAGTTGATTAATTAGAGTAGTTACTGAAATATATCTTCCATTATCATCCCAATACACGTGATTTGCATCATTGTATTTCACATTTCCATTCCTCTTATCAATTTCCATATTATATATATTTTTAACTAATTTAATAAATCATGTAATTCTATATCGTCTTCCTCACGTAATTCCTTAAACTTTTTCTTCATTGAATTATAATCTAAAAGTATGGCTAACGGCTGTATCGAAGGAGTTATAGTACTCTGATAATATCCAAGACTGTAAATTTTCTTTTTTGGATATAATATTACTAACATTCCTATATAACAATCTACTCCTGTTATAGGATAGAATGCAGCGGAATGCGCCTCACAAAGTTGTAATAATTCTGTTATATTAGGGAGATATTTTTTATAATTTTCTACACTATCCATTCTAAGGTATCTGCTTCTATTTATTCTTTCTAGTTCTTCTCCATAATTTATATAATCCAACTCTTTCCATATTTTTAAGCAACTTTTAGAATCAAATCCTTGTCTCTTTTCTGCTATAGAAGTTAAATACTTATAAGATAAACCATTAGTACTTGTTACTGTATTGTGGTAGGTTAATAATATAACATTAGTTGCTTCTTTGTCTTGTGCTAGTATTTTATCGCAGTAATCATTTACGTAAGGAGTAATTATCTCAGTATATTTTTCAGCCATCCGTTTATCTTCTTTTACCTGTTCTGTAAAGTCTTGTAAGATTGATTTAGTATAGTTATCGAAACATATTCCGAAGACGACTACTGTTAATGCGATAATAATAATTGTTTTAATGTTTGGACCTAGGTTATTAATCCAATTGTAGATTGTTTCTAGTTTATTTAACTGCATTGATCTATTTTCTTTAAATGTTGGATATTAATTTGTCTAAAATTAAATATTAAATCATCCTCATTATTTCATTATTCATTTTCGCTTACTTTTGCTTGATTACGTGCAAATTTAACATTATATTTGTAAACAAAAAAATAAAAAGCAAACATATTTAATTATGGATATAAAAGTAAATAATTTAAAAAAAGCTTATGAAGCATTAAAAGAAGCATGTAGTAATTGCAGCTTAGATTATATAGAAATTTATAAAAGAGGTTGTAAACTTTTACCAAAAAATAAAAAAGGAAATAAAATACACATATAGAAAGAAAATAGAGGAAAGTTTACTAAAGCTGCAAAACAAGCAGGACAAAGCGTACAAGAATATGCTAGAAACA
>ERZ1023862.2-NODE-2-length-98492-cov-25.067089_pt1 | contig 98492 bp, 130 predicted proteins | sample MGYA00380388_ERZ1023862 | MGnify/ENA primary metagenome ERZ1023862 (study PRJEB33179, sample SAMN07449007) | human gut metagenome | biome: Human-gut; feature: Human associated habitat; material: Faeces | host: Homo sapiens | place: India: Bhopal | collected... | reverse complement strand
ATCTGGTGGTGGGTTCTCTCAAAACCTAGAAGCTAAAGATGGTGATAATTTCATACGAGATTGTTAGTTATATGGTCCTGGAGGATCATGCATGTTGTTACAGATAGATCCGTACGATAATTATTTAGATAATGTGTCATACAATAAAACTGTTCCAAATCCTGAAACACAGATCTTGTTCGATACATTTGGAACATCAAATGCTGTAAATAGCAGACCATTTACTGTTCCAGGATATGATCCGAATGAGCCTAGTGAACCAGGTTCTGAAGATCTATATACCATCACAGGTTTTTCATCTAATAAGTCATTCAATGGTGTACCATTAGTCGTTAAACCTGAGAGCTTAGTGGGTACGTTCTTGTGTAATCTAAGAAAGAACATTATTCCTTATGGTGGTTATTCTGCTGTAGATAGATCTCTCAACACATACTGTAGTTACGGCAATTACTTCAAGAAAGATGATACAAACACTAAACATGTGATCTTCGACGGAGATTGTTATATACAGCCGTTTGAGTATGTAAGTATGCATAAACAAGCAAATCCTGAATATCTTATCATGAAGACTATGATGGTTGTTTACGCAATACCTGTCGAAACAAATATCAACTTAGCTTATACGTATGGACATGAGCTTAGTAGGAATCTTGGAGATTGGAAGACGACTCTATCTCAAATACAACCTGCTAACGTGATGAATAAATATACTCAAACAACTCCTATGTATTAGTATAACAGTGCCTATTCTATTGATCCAACGGCTAAACAATATGCAGCACAATCTATAGAAGAGGTATCTGATACTGTTGATACTAGAGTTGTTTACGCTGGGCCTAAGTAGAATGGAGAACGTATAGACAGTTGGAGTAAGTTTCAAGCATCTAATTATATAGATGTTGATTCTAAGTATGGACAACTTACTCAACTAAAAAGCTTCCATAATCAGTTGTTATTTTGGCAAGAAAATGCATTTGGTGTACTATCTGTAAATGAACGAGTATAGATTACTGATGATAGTAATATGCCGTTGATGCTTGGTACTGGTGGTGTATTGCAAAGATACGATTACGTATTAACAACAAATGGTATGAAAGCTGGTCAATATGCAGATACTCAATCAGATAGTGCGGTATACTGGTTTGATAATGATAGAAGGGAATTATGCTCATATACTCAAAATGGAAGTACATCATTATCTAAGGCAAAACAAATACAGAATCTTATGAATGCAAGCACACTCAACTATGAGCCTGTTGTTACGTATGATAAGAAATTTAACGAAGTGCTATTCAATGTTACAGATACTGGAGCTGTTGTATATAGTGAGCAAGCACAATCATTCACAGGTTTATACACAATACCGATGAAAGCAGCATTGTCATTCTAGAGTGATTTGTACTTTACAGACGATACGATGTATAAGTGGAATGAAGATGGAGGTAACCTTGGTCATTCTCTTAAGTATGTCGTAAACGATAACAGTAGCTATGTGAAGATATTTGATAATGCCGAGTTTGGTGCTTAGACAAACGATGAGTATAATAATATGAAATTGACATTCAGCACAAAAGTTGGTACCGGCACATTAACAAAAGACGATATAACGAATAGAGAATATTCGTATAGATACGCAATTCCAAGGGCAAACAATGCTTAGTATGGAGATCGAATGCGAGATAAAACAATGTCCGTTGAAATGACTACGGATGGTGATAATAACTTTTCAATACAATATATAATAACTAAATATAGAATATCTTGGTCATGATAGATGGATTAACAAATTACCCAAATACTAGGAGTTTTGCTGATTATTATTATAATAATCCATATCCTGCAACATATACTGGCATGACTGTCCCGTCTGGAAATGGACGTGTTGATTTGTCAGGAGCTATGCCTAAGTTGGTCAACACTCCTCCTAAACTACAAGCTCCTGCATCATTCAATAAGACTCCGTTCAATATAAATAAGTACGGAGGTTTGGTACAGCCAGCAATTCAGTTCGTAGGGTCTGCTATAAACGCATTTGGTTCAACAGATAGTACACAATCCCTTATGCAACAAAACGGATCGGCTTACGTAAATGCCGGAGATTATGGGTATACTAAGTAGAATGACATTGATTATGCCGATCAAATGAGAAAGGTTTCTTCTCAGAATAAGATCAATACACTTGGAACAATGGGTGCTGGTGCTGGAGCAGGAGCTGCTTTAGGAAGTGTCATACCGGGATTGGGTACATTAGTCGGTGGTGGTATTGGAGCTGCTGTAGGACTCGTAACAGGATTGTTTGGTTCTGGTAAAAGAAAGGCTCAGGCTCGTAAACGATTGTTTGATGCTCAACAAACAGTTAATAGAAATAATAATTATGCACAAGCATCTGCTTAGTCAGATTATCTTCAAAATAAGTATATACAAGAGAATGGAGATGCTTCTAATCAAATGTTATATGGTGCTAAGAAAGGTAAGGATAAAGGTATGCGATTAAATGGTAGGTTAAGTACTGAACGTGTGTGGAGTCCGATCGGACTAACCAGTGCTAAACCAAATGCTAGAGTTAGTGGAGGAGAATCTATATTTGATGGAGAATCTGTCGATAACGCAACAGGTACGTATGTGAGCAAAGGAGCACCTAACAAGGATGATCAGTTAGCTAATTTAAGAGATCAGTCTGTTGTATTTGGAGACAACATTAATCTGAGAACTGGTTATAAATATAAAGACGAAGTTGCTCCATATATATAGGCACTTGAGAAAATAAATAAGAAGTACGAAATACGTACTGACAATAAATTAAATCAGCTCAGAGGCACTGTTGGTCAACATACAGACAACATAAACCAACAAGAGATAAACAAGTTGAAGAAGCCAATTGTTGATTTCCTAAACAACAAAGCTGATGAACAAAAACAAGATAGAGAAATGATGAGTTATTATCCGTCATACAGATGCGGCAAAGATCGTTTGCCTGGATATGCTAACGGTCGTCCGACAATATTAGATACGATTATACCAACTGGTACCGGAGCACTGTTATCTCTTGGACAGTATTTCTAGGCCAAAAATCAGCGTCCAAAAGGATCTGATATATATGCTAGTAATCCTTACGAACAGGCTGCACTTAATCAAATGGATTCGTTCAGAATCAATCCGTATGCTATAGCTAGAGCAAATGCTGATGCAGAAAGACGAGCAGCTTATCAAGTTGGTAATATTGGCGGATTAACAAGCGGACAAAGAGGTGCTGGTAGAATTGCATTAGCTCTTGGTACAATGGCTAACAATGCCAAGGCCTTGAATGATATTGAACTACAGAATATTCAGTTAGCACAACAAGCTGCTCAAGCTAAGATTAACGCTGGTGATGCTTACGCTAAACGTAGAATGGCTGCTAGTGCTCAAGATTATGAGAACTATGTATCAGCACATGCTGCAAGACAGCAGGGTATGCAGGTAGGTTTACGTAACTTTATGGATTATCTCAACAGCTATATGTCTAATGAATACAAACGTAAGCAGGGTATTAACATGCTTGATCTATATCAGCAACAGATAGATTTAGACAAACAGAAGCAGTTGTCTGAATACGAAAGAAATTTGGAAAGAAAGGCTAGTTCAAAGCCTCTTGATCTAGCAACACTTGCTAACATGTATTCAGTAAGATATCCGTGGAAACAACCTATACACTATGACTTCACTCCTAAAATGACATTAAGATGATATATTCAAAAGACTAGTGGATACAATTACCCACAAAAGATTTATATGATTCTCAGATCATGCTAGCATCTATCAATGCTGCAAGAGATATGTATGAAAAGGGTTTGCAGGAGACTAAGGAGTTTAATAAGCTGTATGGTGATTTTACGAGCCCTATTGCAAGAGATGTTGATTATTGGTACGATAACACATTGAAACCTGTTAGAGATGCTATAAACTACATGTATGACAAGGGTATAGACCCAACACGATCTGCTGAAGGTCGAGCTCTTATACAGAAGCTTATTAACCAAGCACCTGTTGCTAAGTTAAATCAGATCAGACAATCAGCTAAGATAGCAGATGAATACGTAAAGAACCGAGGAACCATGTAGGCCAATGGCCTATATGATCCCGGATTTGAACAGTTTGCTTTACGAGATCAGTATGGTAGACCTGTTGATCTATCTACTTGGAGTACTATCGATGATGGAACTTGGGAACGTACAGCACCATATAAGTATGAATCTTTGTACGACTATACATCTCCGATGTTTAAAGACCTAAAACCTCATGAATTAACTAAAGCTGAAGTTTAGAGTTTTGGTGTAAAGTATGACCCGAGATATCAATATCAAGGTATAAGTAAAGGTGATCTTGAAAGAATTACGGGAGAGAGGATTCCTGGTGTTTAGAATGAAACCTTATACAAATATTATAGAGATCGTGCAGCAGATGTTGTACGTAAGCAGTATATAGCCGCTGGTAAGAATCCTGCTGAAATAACTCAAGATGAAATTGATAGACAGTTTGTTCAAGATGTGATACAAGCTAATTCAGCTCGTATTATGGAGCCAACTAAATCTGCTGATCAGTTCGCTGTTATGGCACAAGGTCAAGCTAATGATATGCAGAAACTAAGGTTCCAACAGGATCGTGAAGATGCTAGATTCAACAAAGACCTTGCTTATAAGTACTGGGCTGATCAACAAGCTACAGGACGTGCAATGATAGCTGCTGGACTAAATCCTAATACAGGAGCTCCATTGAGCGGGTCTGGAAATGAAAGCATTGCACGTGGTGTCTATGATAGACTTCTTGATGATGTTGCTACTAATTTACAACAACGTGATGAGAAGTATTTAGCCTCATTTAAAGCTAAGGCTAACAATACGTATAGTGCATTCTTACGTGCTCATCAGAACTCACCTGTACATGATAATTCTGGAAGAGCATGGACTGGTAGAAGAATGGCTAATCATTATTTCGATGTTGCTCGCAAGAAAGGTTATAAAGCAGCAGAGAAATGGTTTGTTAAGAATTTCAATAAATCATGGCATAGAGCAAAAGGAACTGCTTTCTGGAGAAGTTTTGACCAATATCGTTTAGCTCGCAAAGAATACGAAATGCCTGGTGGTAAACATAGAGCTGAATATATTGGAGAACAACAAGGCATTAGCGGAACCCATCTTAATGATGCCGATATCAACAGGGCGTTCCAAGACTATTTGATACAACGAGATGCCGCTTCGGCAGCAACACTAAGGTCAGCAATTCCTATGTCCGAAGTTAAAGATAAGAATGGAAAAGTTTAGAATTATTAGGGTATTATTGGCCCAGAAACAACACTTGCGACTATTGGAAAAGTTCTAGTTGTAACAGGAATGGGATATTCTTATAAGACTCCTGAGCGTAAATTAGACAGAGCCATTAAAGGTTTAACATTCACAATAGCTCCTGGGGATGTAAATACTGCTCAATATGGAGCCGGAACAGGTCTTAGATATTCTAAGGGTATGAGAGGACTTATTGTACACAAAGCTACTTTTAGTAAAGCTGAGTTGAAGAAGAGAGGGTTTGACCCTGATAAATACAGATCTCGTTGGGGTCACTTTGGTATAACTGATAGTAAGAGACCTGGCTATGTTGATATACAAGTTATGACAGATATTTCAGGGTCTCAAGCAGCTCTTAATATTAAAGGTGATAAAGAGTGGGGTGGATCTGATTATTCAAAATCACGTATTGCTAGAAACCAAGCTATGCAGGAAGAACGTGCTGCAATGGAATAATATAATAAAATAAATTATGCGTAGAAAGAAACACGGTGACGTCTTAGATCCAACGATACATGTTGGATATGAGTTACTTAAAAATAGAGAAGCTATTAACTATGCTGTAGCTGCTCATGAAAATGAATCTAAAGCAATAAGGCGTAGCTACACGGAAGCTTATGCTGAGTTAAATAAAAAACGTGCAAATGCTGTAAATACGCTTATTAAATCCGATAATCCAGAAGAAGTATCATTGGGTAAACAGTTGCAAGCAATGTGGAAAATGCAGCCTGATAACGACAAATTAGATGATACTAAAGCTGCTCTTGTGGACGTACTTAGTGGTGGAATAAATGCTGATTTAAATTTATCAGTACTTTCGCACATAGACGGTTTGGGATTAAACAAGCTTATTACGCCTGATAATACACTCTCATATCTCAGTAGGCTTAATTCAACACAAGCTGATTCTGGAGTTGGTGCCTTGCAAAGACTTAGTAAGTATGAAGATCATATCAACAATTACTTAAAAGTCCTTGATGCTAAGAAAAAGATAGAGTATCTTGAACAACAAGAAGCTATTCTGAATGATCAAGCTATTAAGACGTCAGATCCTAAGATGAAGCAGTCGTATTTAAAGCGCTTGTATCAGGTGCGTGATTCTAAATACGCACAAGCAGATATTTTAAATGCGTACCAAAAGGATGTTGATATACTTGAGAAAGCAGATCCTACATCAGCTGGTGCAATGATTGATAAGACCAGAAAAGCTATTGAAGACTTCTTCAATCCCATGTGGGAAACAACACCTTTGCGAGATGTATTGAATGATGCAAAAGCACCATTGTACGATTTAAAATCAAAGAGTGATGCTGAAAAACGTAATGCATTGCAACAATCATTACGTAACATTGCTGACATCAAGCCACTGTTACAAGCTAATGTAGAACGTAATCTAAAAGATGCTGCATATTATGAGCGTAGGATAAGTCCTGAATTTGTTGCTAAAAGAGATACTCCAGGTATGGATTTCTTTGATGCAGATACTTATTTATATAAGATGTCTGGTGTAATGGGTTCATCTGGTACGTCTTGGAGAACTCAATTAGCTTCTGCCGCTATAGGTGCTGCAGGTGGACTAGCAGCCCCGTTTACAGGAGGTGCATCTGTTGCAGCAGCAGCTCCAATAGTATTTGGATTGAATTATGCTGCTGGTATTGATGAGAACCAAGCTGAAGTTGCAACAGCTGCTCGTGAAAAGTTTACGGCAATGCTTGGTGGTGAAAACAGTCCTAAGTATAAGCAGTTTATAAAAGATGGTCGTGCTCAATTATCTAAGAATATATCTGTTCCAGATTCTAGGATTGTTGATATGTATCTAACCGGTTAGATTGTATCGAATAAATCTGATATAAATAGAGCTAAGGTTGATACTCATAAAGATATTGAGGCTTTGTTTACAAAAGATATGGTTGCTACTACAGCAGACAATCTAATTGATACTGTGTTGGAAGTAATGCCATTCGGTAAGAGTGTCTCAGAAACAATGGGTCTCAAAAACTGGAAGTTCTATAAGAGAGCTAGCGCAATACCCAGGTACTTACGTAAAAAAGGTGGTCTTGCTAAAGAAGCTTATGAAATAGGTTCTGCATTTAAAGCTGGTGCTAAAACTGGTTCTAAGTTGTTTTCACCACTTGGTGTTGGAGGAACAACTATTGGTGCAGGTATTGGTGGAGCTACAAACACTGCGTTTAGATATATAGGAATGCCGTTCGGAGATCCTGGTTTTAAAAAGCTTTGGGGTAGTATTACTGACAAATTTCATAGAGTAGTCAATGCAGTAGACAGAGTAAATATCAAATGGTTGAAGAAGTTTAATGCTAAACCTGCTAAAGGAATTCTTGGTGATAGATTTATCGAGATGAACTATTTTCAAAACAGAAATTATGGTTTTGAATTAGCTAAACGTCTAGGTATATCTGGTATTTCAGAAGGTGTTGAGGAAGGTAAACAGTATTAGAATGCAGAAGATTTTAAGAAAGGTTATGATGAACGTCAATTAAGAACTGACGTTATAAGTCTTGCATTCGATGATTTCTTAACAGGTCTCGATGTCGGTAGAGATATACTTTCAATACCACTAGATCCTATTGGCATACTTAAAACTAAAGATAAGGATAGACTTGCTGAGGTTAAGGGTGGTATGTTAGCTGGTTTAACACACGTCGGTTCCGTCGGCATTATGAACTCTGTAAGTCCGTACCTTGAAGAGAAAAGTGCTAATAAGTTCTTAATTGAGAACATGCTCACTGAAAATGTTATCGCCAACGACAAGTTAGATAAGCTTATGCATTATTCTAATTCGTCGAGAGAACAGTCTGGCATATGGGATAAAATAAAAGCTGGTGTAAAACAAGGAATAACACGCTCAAACAGACTACAGGCTCTTGAAAAAGCTTTTGCTAATTTTAAGGAGCTGAATCAAAAGGAATATGAGAATACTGGTGACTATATCACATCTCCTGAGAATATAGACAAAGAGTTTGCTGACTTTAGAAGAGCTGTTGGATTAACTAGATCTACACGTATGCAAGAGATGGCTGAACGTGCTGGAGTTGACACTAATAGTGATGACTATGGCGCATTTGTTGCTACGTATATGATGGCTGCTGACAATCTTCTTGATAAGTCAAAACAGTTTGCTAAGAACGAAAGTGAGCGTAATACTGAAGCTAATAAGATACTAAATAGTATTAGTATTGTTAATGAACAAGTACTTGAGGACGCTGGTGTACCTAGATCTTTATGGAATGATCCTAGATTTAATGGTGCAGAACATGATTTAAAACGACCTTTTATCGAACGTCTTGCCAGATTACAAGCATTGCTTGAGACTAAGCAGGAACTTGAAGATGCTCTAAAAGCTGGTGCTAATAGAGCGATTATGCGTAAATACATTGACGGTATTGAGCATCAGATTGATATTGTAAAAAATGGACAATATCAAACAGATCCTGAGACTGGTGAACAGGTTAGAGTTGGAGGATTATCTGACCTTGCTCAACGACTTTATTCTACAAAAATCGGAGTTGATGATAAAGGTTATAATCTACATGTTGGAGAATCTATTAATACTCTTGATGATATTGCAGCAGTATCCGTAGATCAAGAAGCTCAAGATAAACTTGCTGATATATACAGACAATCATATCTCGAACAATTCAACATGGAAAATGCCAGTGCTGCATTAGAACAGATTACTGGTACCACAAAGATTGTTAAAGATGAGAATGGAGAAGACAAAGTTGTTGTTGATAAACAGAGTGGGTTTAATACTATTTGGGATAGGATAAAAGAAGCTCGTAATGACAACGATGTGTTTTGGAATGAGCTTACATCTGATGCGTTTAAGACGGATGAAGAGCTTGAAGCCGATAAAGATGCTGGTGAAGTTTATGAAAGTGGTTGGAATAAACTACGGAAAATTACCACAGAATACGCTCTCGATGAAAAAGGAGACCGTATTAAAGCGGATGAAAATACTAAACTAAAAGACGATTAGACTGTAAGTCAGGACGGGTACGTATTAAATATAACAAAAGAGTCTCCCATTAAAGAGCGTTTGATATTTACTCCAGAAGATCAGGACGAAGTGTCGAAATCTAATGAATATCAAGAAACTATTGAAAGTATTGCACCTGAGATTAAGATTGCATATGGTTACGAAAATAGTTCCAATATAGGTTTAGTAACACAACAAGTTGGCGAAGCAAAACAGCAATTGTTAGAAGCCAAAGAGTCAGAGAAGCGTGCTAAAGAAGCTGCTAGACTCAGAGCTGAATTAAAACGTAAACTTGAGAAGGAAGCTGATGAAAAACGCAAAGCGTTTATCAAATCAAATCCTAAGTACGAAGGTAAATCTAACGAAGTAGTTGATGCAACTATTGCTAAGCATGAGAAGATAGTACAGAGACGTAAACAACGTGAACAAGAACGTGAAGCCAAGGCTCTTGCGAAGTAGATTGAAAAAAATAAGCTTACTAGAGTTGATGGTAAAGTTCATATTGATAAAAAAGGTATTTCACATAAAGTATATTAGAGAAAAGATGGTACTTATGTGACAGTACGTTGGGACGAACTTGGTAATCTTAAACAAACAGTTGTCAATAAAAACGATATTATCTCTGAGAAACAGGGCCTTATAAACGATGCATACACAGAACTTGTCAAACTCATAAAAGAGGTTGACGGACATAACGGCGATGTGATGCGTATGATACTGTCTGAGATATAGATCTCAGATCTTTCAAAGAACGGTATTCTTAATACGTATACACAGCTTTACAAACTACTAAAGGTTGCTGATAAAGCAAACTCTATTGACATCTATGAGGCTGTTGGTATACTTGGAGATAGGTTAGCATCTACAGGATATGTGTGGAACAGATCTATGTCTGATCACGATGTTATTGAGAGCAATGATATTGAAAATGATTATGTTTAGAATGATAAGTTACGTATTGATGAACAACGTTTGAAGTCATTAGATGCTCCAATCATTTATCATAATGGCAAGATTGTAAGTAATTCTACTGCAACTGTCGAACGTGGTATGTCGTTATCAGATGCTATTAAAAAGGCTAGGTCTGGTGACAAAACGATTGCTGCTAAACTCGTTGAATACAAAAAATATCTATCTGAAAATTTAGAAGCTGCTGTTGCAGATGTACAATATCCTGGAGATGCAAACGCGGCTAAGTTGATTGAGAAAATCGATCACGAGTTAGATGAACTAAACAAGAGTCCTGAACAGAAAAAGATCGATAAGATCGTTTCAGATAAAGGTTTAACTAAAACAGATGATGTTTATACGTACAAAGATGGTCGTCAAACACCAGTATATTTAGATAAGAATGGAAAGAAATGTATATTATCTAAGTCTAAGAAAGGTTATCGTGTAAACTATACTGTGAAATCTGATCAGAAACCTGCAACTAAGCCTGAACCTGCTCAACCAGCGCAACCTACTAAACCTATAGAGCCTTCTAAACCAGAACAACCAACACAACCTACTCAGCCTACATCTACCAAACCTGCTAATAAACCTGTAACCACGGATAAGACTACGCTTTCTCCTCAACAAAAAACTGTCGAAATGCTTGCTAAAAAACGGGCTGAAGACAAGTTAAAAGTTGGTGTTGATGGTTACGAATTAACAGGATAGGCTTATTTTATAAAAGTTAATGGTAAGATACAACGATTCAGACGTGTTCATGCTACTATTCCTGCACAAACTTTAAATCTTAAGAGATCTATTGATCGTATGATCAATACTTTTGAGTAGATTTATAATGAACCAATGTCTGATGAAGAGGTTGTCTAGGAGGTAGTAAACATAATAGAAGATGTTATAAAAAATGGTGCGTATGTAAAGCTCGAACGTGATCGTTAGAGCAACAGCCATGTCACAATTGTTGATTTTGAGAAACAACCAGGCCTTGAGAGACATCCACTTTCTGCGCAAGCAATTCATGATCTGAATGTATACTTGAAATATCTCAAAGAAGCAGGGCCGTTTAATTATGATGAGTTTTTTGGTATAGTTAGTGATGTTGCACACATCATAGCATCAACAGAACCTGGTACATCTGTACATGTTGGTAATGTAGTAGAAGGTGTTGTTAACCATGTCGTACAACGTGTATTGGATCAAGGTTATGAAAATATTGTTGGTACTGAAGAGCAACTTGTCGATGAAATACTTAATACAAGATCTCATGACAGTTTTAAACAATCATCAACTCCTGAATCTGGTGAATACGGATCTAACCGTACGTATGACGAGTGGTTTAATAAAAACAGAGGTATAGTAAAGAATCTTGTATTAGATGTATTAAGATAGCTTAAATCTTTCCACGACTTAGGTTGGGTTGTACAATCTGAAAAGCTTACATTATATGGGGAGTTTAAAGGTGTTGGTCGTGTTGCTGGAGAACCTGATCTTATTGCTATTGATCAAGATGGTGGTATCCACATGATCGATATTAAAACATCAACAAAATCATTCTACGATGGTGAAGGTTATTCTAGTAGATATGTTGATGTTTATGGTGCTGATACATGGGGTCAGAGATTTAGCACACAGACGCAATACTCTAATCAACAGACTGCATATAGAATGTTGATGAAAGCATCGTTAGGATTAGATACAACTGCTGAATTAATGCCGTATGTTGTAGACTATAACTACGGTACTGGACTGATATCAAACGTTGTGCTTGAGCCACGTATTCCTATTGTATATTCTGATTTTATAGAGGCAATGTTCAACGGTGTGGAGTATTCAACGACTGAAAACTACACTATGATGTCTGGATTCTCTGAACGATTTGTTCAAGGTATTTTGGATACATATAATACAGCAATAGAAGATTACAATAAAGCTGTTTCTGACTTTGAAAGTCAGGTTGGACAACTTCCCAAACAATTCATGTTTGATCTCTCTTTTAGTGAGTATATGACCCCTGCACAGTATACTCTTGATGAGATTCATAGAATAGACGCAAAAGCTAAAAGGTTGTGGGATATTACGCAACAGATACATCATTGTATCGAACAAGCGTTGGCTAATGAAGAAGATAAAGCCAATGAGCAATCTACTACCGGGTCAAATCCTAAACCTTAGACTACACCACAACCAGAGACTACACCACAGCCTGAAACTAAACCAGAACCTGAAAAACAACCTAACGCTCAAACAAAGCCTAGTGAACAACCACAAGTTAAACCAAGTGATAGTTCTACAGAACCAACAGGTTTGATTAGACTTTCAGACGGTTAGGTTTATAAATTCTCATTTAGTTTCGAGAATCCGTATCCGCAGATTCAAAGCGATCGTGCTGAAAATGATAAAGAGTTTGCAGCTATAATAAATGCTGCTGACTTTGGATTACCTGAAACCACTTTTGCTACGATATCCAATACTGGTAAAAAACTTGATAAAGTATAGATTAAAATTGTATATCACGATAGAAAAACAGGTAAGGACTATGTGTTTGGTAAGGATCTGCCTAATGGTAACCGTGATTATTTATTCTTAAATGCTGGTAATAATTTACCAGGACACGCTGTCACAGCAAATTTCAGAGCTTTATATGATCTAACTAAGCAACTTGCAGAATATAATGCGGCCAACCAAGGAAAAAGAAAAAAAGCTATTCTTCGTGTCACATAGTGGTATCGTACAGATGGTAGGATGATATATAAAGAGGAGAATGGTGTTGTGTCTCGTGAAACACATCCTGTTGTAAATCCTAAATTAGGCATTATTACAGACGATCTATATCAATTTAGTGCTGAAAGCCAAGTTCCTGGTGATACACGTACAATGTTAAACGATATAGGCTTTGTAAAAGATGGTGCTGTTTATACGTATGGCGATAGTAGTACTAGACGTCAATTAGATGTTGTACCTAAAGATATCCCTAATGGATTTATAGTATATTCTAAACGTATACCAAGAGCTGAAGCACCTGGTGGATTTAGACGTCTACCCATTGTACTAAGGAAAAGAGCCCTTTCTGACGGAGATGTTAGTTTCATAATGGATGTTCTTAAGGATCCATCATTGCTTGGCCAACCTTATAATGGGTTACGTGGAGCAACGATAGGTTCTATAAGTAATCTTATTTTACCTATTATAACAGACGCTAAGTACCTATCACCTCAAAAGAAACTGTTTGTAGATCGTGCTAGCAATACAGTTTATTATATAACTGTTAAAGAATGGAAAGATGCCAAAGACGGTGTTGGAACACTGAAGGGTTACAACATGTCTAATGAAAGTCATGTTGAAGAGTTAAAGCAAAGGATAAAAGATTTGTCTATAGAGGTTAACTCTGATGTGATGCAATCTAGATTTGGCAATGACGCTGATTCAAACTTACCGTTGAAAGCTATACGAGAGTGGTTCAACGACAATCCTTCAGAAAAAACATTTACGGTTAGAGGTAGCCTTGGTAATACGTCAATATCATTTGATAGGAGTGATTTCCAAGATCATAAGGCCGATAACGGCGATGTGTATAATGGATTAAGTGGTGCTGGTTGGTATTTACGTAGTGGTATATTACAAACAAATGCTGTTGGTATTGGTGCACCTCACGTTCATATCAATGCTGTTACTATGGACACTAAAGGATATCCGAAAAAATTGTTTAGTAACGGAGCTATTATTGATGATGCTACAGAGTCAAAACAAAAACCCGAGACTGAAACTAAGCCTGAATCGAAAACAAATCCCGATTCGAAGAAAAAGCCACCTAAACCTAGTCCAACGAGCAGTGGCTAGACATCTGATTCTGCATTAGGTGCTTTATCGTCACTTCTTGACATGCAAGATGACAATCAAGTCACGACCGATAATATAGATAACCAATCTGCTGATCAACAAGCTTTGGATAACGAACAGATAGAAGATTGGGAGCTCTTTCATATTGGACGAGCTGCCACAGGTAAGACTATCAATAAAAAGAAAGCTCGTAGACACGCTGAACATATTCTTGGCAAAGATTTTGTTTCTGATGATAGAACATTTGGATTTATCGACGGTGTTATTAAACAATTCGACGATGGTTCTGCTGTATTAGGTATATGTAGAAAAGATTCGATAAGATTGTCATCACTTGCAGAGAACGGTGTTGAATATCACGAGGCATTCCATAGAATATTCGAGCTTATTATACCCGAACATTTACGTGATTCTATATACGAAAAGGTTGCTGCTGACAATGACATAGATTTGCAAAACGATCCTGATTATACGAATCATCGTAAGGTTGCAGAGTTGATGGCTGATTGGTATTGGGATTATCAAGTTGGACAATTCCATGTTGATTCTTACAACATATTCGCAAAAGCTTGGAATAGAATGCGTGACTTTGCATTACGTTTTACCAATAGATATCGTAATGACCGTGCGGTATTAAAACTATTCTCTGATATACGTAGAGGTAAGTATGCATCTCGTAAAGCTAATAGTAGTGCTATAAAACGATTTGTTACAAACTTTAAAAACAACTTGATGTACAAACAGCATGGTAAGGATTTCAAACACATCGTTGGTGATGAAATGTATTATCATATTGTTGAAAGTGCAAAGTTCTTCGTATTTACCGGATCTGATATAGCTGTTAATGGTTCCAACATATCTGATTTGAACAATGCTTTGAATAAAGAAACTATTCTGAAAGGTGCTAAACGTCTTGCTGATGCAGGCAATGATATACTCGGAATCAACTTATCTGAAGATCAAAGAAGTGAGGGTCAAAAAGCATTGTTTGAGCTTATAGACAATCTTGATAATATACAGTTTAAATTAGATCTTGCTAATTCTATAAAAGCTATTAGTACTAATTTCGAACAGGTTGAATCGGAAAAAGCTGATAATGATGCTGATGCTGGTGATACGTATTCTATAAATCAATCTATAGAAGGCCATATAAAAGATGCCGTTGAATTCGATCCGTTTGAGAAAACATCCCAACAAGTCAGATTCTTCTTTGCAACAATACCAAATCAGAAATGGTCATATACGCCTAGTATACAAAATGGTAAGGTCAAGCTTGTTCGTACTAAAGAACAAGTCTTTAACGAGTACGGTTTACCTGAGTTTATACCTGTACGAGATGCTTATAACAAGTTTATAAACACTGTACATAACGTAGATACACTAGATGAACTAATTGATACTCTCAACAAGAAGGCTCAGATAGAACCGTTCTATGAGACGATTGCTGAGAACATAAAGGCTGTTATGGATAAGCGCATGTCATATGATGGAGATTCTGTTAAATATGACATTGATGCTGAAAACCTATTAGTTCAGATAATGGCACAAGCTCGTTCTAATAAGTACAACATGGTTACCATGATGAGCTCTAGTGCTGAAGAAGGTGTTGATACAACATTCGGAAAGTACAATACTAGGGTTATGCCTACTGGTGTAGAATATCAAGCTAGAAATACAGCTATCTCTTGGTCATCTAATTTCGCTAATGGTGGTACAAATCTTGTTAAGATAACTAAAGTTGGAAAGCGTGCTATAAACGATAAGGATGCTGATGCAGCTAGTACGTTCTCAAACTTTGCCAAGTTCTTAACCGGTACATATGATAACAAACGTTTATCCTTGAAGGATTTTATACAAAACGCTATACTTGGAAAGCTTGGACTGAAACAATACTTAGGATTACCGGTTGGAAACAAGATATTTAAGATACAAGATATAGACGATGTTTCAATGTAGTTATGTAAAGAATATATCGTACAACAGTTGAATTCTATGGGTATTAACATAGAACTCAATGCGTTTAACTACATGCTTGTTGAAAAATACGGTTCTGCTGGTGCTGAAGCATTGTTGAAGATGCTAACATCAACAAATGTTGAGGATTCTATGACTACATTCATACAATTCTTAAATAACATTGTTGTAAACAACCAACTAAATGTTACAGATGACAACAAGTTCTATGTCGGATCTTTGCCAGTCGCACTTGATTTGATCTATACAAAGTTTGCATTCACTAGTAATTTGGCTAACTGGCAGTATAGATATAAGCAAGCGACAACTTAGTTATCTGTAAAGGGTTCTGGTGATAACCTTAAGTATTTAATATCTCAAAATAACTTCTTAACAGATAGTACTCGTGACTTCAATAAGAGAGGTCCTCAATTCCAACTCATATCGTCTGGCACTGATCCATATATTTATTCAACACGTACAGATCCAAATACAGGCCAGTCTATTTGGGCAGGATCTTTTGTATTGCATAGCATGTTAAATAATAGCCGAGCATCTATTGAATTACAATCGCTTGATGGATTCCGTACAGACAACAAAGGTGATTATGGTGCAGACTATTTTTAGATGACGAATGACGAGGATATTCTAAGTAAGATTAGATTCTTGATGGATAATTCTCTCATATTCCAAACATTGTCTGATAAGAAGAGTTATTTCACTGTACATCTCAAAGGTTTCCGCATTCCTGGTATTGATTATTCTCATATGTACGATAATTCTGGAAAGGTTGTTGTAGATGGTAATGCGTTAGGTGATCAGGTTACCAACGACAGTTGCTCATATGATATTGCTGGTTTTGGCACACCAGTGTTGATGCAAAGACAAGATGTTATAGATCAACTTTTATCATACGCATATGCTGAGCGTGAAAGTATTATTAAGACTATTGACGCAATGTCTGAAATGACTGATGATGAGAAGAAGAAGGCTGTTAAAAATTTCTATTCTTCTCAAAACGGTGCTAAATTCTCATCATTGCTTGGAATATGGCCTGTGACTGAAAGCGGTGCTGGATCATATTTATCGTTTAATAATGAAAAACTAACTCCTAAAAAAGCTCTCGAAAGAGCAGATGAATACTTCTTTGCACCAACAGTTGGTAATAAACCAATGACAGAGCGGGCTGCTAATGACTATCGTAGAACTTTAATTGAGCTGAATTTACAAAGGCGTTTAGATGCTATGATGGAAAACTTACAACATTGTGGTCTTATTGAAAAAGATTCAGATGGTTATTTAGTAAACAAAGGTCTTCCAGCAGATGCTATTGAATTTATAGCGAAGTCACTACTTAGAAAACAAAACAAACTCGATGCTACAGGAAACGCTATAGACCAGAACACAATGCGTATGGCAATACATACTGCAATCGAACTGTTTGCAAACGACATGATGGTTAAATCTATCATGTCAGTACAAGAAACCGAACGTATTTATGCAGCAAACCCTGCGTATTTCAAATGGAAGTACGATGAGAATACTGGTGAACTATCTGATCGTACTGTAGATGAGCTTAAACGTGCTGGTGGTTTCGTATCTACTGGTATAAACAACTTTATGGAACTTACTAACATTCCTCAACACTGGCTTGATAAGGATGGTTAGTTTACAGGTGAATATCGTTGTTGTGAGATTAAAGATGAAGAAGTGGCATCTCCTCAAATAGAGGAAATTAAAACACTAATGACAACGTCTGCTCGTGTACAAGCGTTACGTGAACATTATCTAAAACAACAGAAGTCTGATTATGAAGAGCGCATACTTAAGATGAAACGTGACGAACGCCCTAACGAAGATGAGCAGTTATATGAGCGTGAACGTATTGCATAGGATGTTGAAAATAAACTCGCTACGATGAGTGATGACGGCGTTAAGCGAGAGCTTAAGTCATTAGGTATGTTGGATATTATAGACAAGAAGTCGAAAGCTGCGTATAATAGTTATACAGGAGGCATCGATGTAAATGACGGTGCTGCATATATAACAGACGATATGTGTGAGATGCTTTTACGAATGGTTGGTTCGTATTCGTCAGAGGTGGCCGAAGCGTTTAAAATATTACGATCTACGTCTGTTAAAGATATGCGTTAGATTGCAGATGCATATACTAAGGTCATAACAACTGTCATCGGTACATAGAAATATACAGCCTATGGTCGTAGGTAGGATTCTACTGGAAATATTGTAGATTATTATCACAAATATGCGCTGTTCCCAATATTCCCAATGCTTGCAACTGGTAAATTAGGAAACATCTATAATATGATGAAAACTAATAATACCGACATGGTATTGATTAGCTCTGCTGTAAAAGTAGGAAGCCAAGGTGCTGTAGCTAATCCTAAATGGGATGATTATCGTCAAGATGATGATAAAGATAACAAAGCTAATTACAACAAAGACGGTTCGTTAAAGCCATTGTTTTCAGAATCATTTAAAGTCAACCCGTATTCTGTATCGTTTGAATATCTTCGTAAACAGTTAAATACTGATCCGAATGAGAAAAAGTATATGAATATTGGTATTTAGACTACTAAGATTGCATTAACAAACTTGAATCTCCATGCACAATATTTAACAAGAAGTGGTGAAGTTAGATCTGGTTAGTAGATACATGACGATATCATGCAATCTATGAATGCTCTTAGTAATATCGGAAGAGATTAGTTACGAAGCCAATATTTCTTAACAAACGATAAAGGATAGTTTGTTGATGAGAACGGAAATGTTGTAGATAAGCCTGTTGTAGATCCAGTTAAGTATTCGAAAGCATTAAAACAAATCATTGGTTCTGATAAAATAAGTTTGAATTTAGCTTAGGCACTACAACTTGTTCCTTATAAAGACGGTAATGGTAAAACTCGTTACAGGCTCAATATGCCTTTAGATGCTGTACAATCATCTAATTTCTTAGAATCTAAGATTATTTCTAATATAAACAAGTCTGTTATTGATACTAAAACACCTGGTGCTGCATTCATACAACGCTCTGTGTGGGGTATGGAAGGTTCTACGCTATATGATAGTCGTAAAGGCAATATTGTAGGTGATGATGATATTGCTCCGTCTATAAATGGTGGTAACAGCCTTCAGATGGTTAATGAAGAGGGCTCTATGGACTGTGTATTATCAGTAGATTTCTTTACAAAGATTCTTGGTGACTTGTTCCATTATACAACTGGTGGCGATTATATACTCGATAAATTTGGAGAGCGTATACCAGTAACCAGAATATATAAAGGCAAGACTTTGTATAAAGTTAAATCTGTAGACATGTTTAACGAAGGTAAGTTCGTAGAAACATGGGTTGATGACATAGACAATCTTCCAGATGGTACTGAAGCGATTTACAAGAAAAATAAAACAGAACACCATACACGTAGTTTTGATGAAGTTCGTCAATACTTGATAGATCAAGGTATGATTGGTCCTAAAGCTAAAGCTAACATTCTAGCTTATCGTATTCCTACACAGGCTCAATCATCAATCCACGCATTAAGATGCGTTGATATATTGCCTGTTGTTAACGATACTGTAATGCTACCTGCAGAGTTTACTAGAATTACAGGATCTGACTTTGATATTGACAAACTATATTTAACAGCTCTTAATTATCATAATAGAAAAGATGGTGGTGTATCTGATGTATACGATGAGGGTACTGAAAAATATTATCAAAACAAGATTGTAGATGCATATCTCGCATTGTTGACAGACAGAGCTGACGAGAATTCAAAACCAAGATCGTTTATATCATTACACCGTTCTATTGATAACGATACACAGTTAGCATTAGACGCATTAAACGAAATTGATACAACAGATTCTACCAAGACTGAACAACCATATCAATTCTACGATCTTACTACTCAGACTGGTGTTAAGAATAGTTATATAACTGGTAAAATTGGCATTGGCCCGTTTGCATTGAACAACAATAATCACATCTTGACATGGCTATATCATGTTAGCTTTAAGCCAACTAAGAATTCAATCATGACATAGTTTGGCTTGAATAATCTTGATAATATGACAGATATAGATGGTGATTCTATAATGGGTTGGTTGTCTGCATTTATTAACGGACACGTGGATATTGCTAAAGATGCGTGGGTTTCTCGTTGTAATGTAAACCCGTTCACATACAATTTAACAAATTTGTTACTACGTACTGGTTGGGGTAAGAATACAATATTCTTTTTACGACAACCTATTATGATGGCAATGGCTGATGCATACATGAACGCTAGTTCTGAATATATGTCAGACGGAACATCGAAGTTCAGACGTCAACAACAAGCTATAGACGATGTTGTGTTTGGAGAAGATAGTAAATATCATCTTGAAAATGTTGTAGTTAGTGGTAGTACTGTAGCACAATGGTTAGAAGTTTTTGAAAGCAACGATCCTGAAATAGCTTAGCTTAAAAAAGGTCTTAATGAAGACTTGAAAAAGATACTGACTCGTGAAAATATGCTAGCTTAGGCTAAAACACCTCTTGGCAAAACGGGCGATATATAGTTCCAAGCAGCTGTCTATCTTGCATACAAACAGTTTGATAAGTATGCAAATGCGTTGTCAAATCTGGTAAAGTATTGTAAGATTGATACTAAGAAACAGGGTAAGAGCGTGGCAGAACAACTTGTTTGGTATGAAGGATACGACGATTTGTTTAATAATGGCGAAACTGGCGCGTTGTTTAACAGAGCATCTCTTTTAAAGCTTAGAGATGAAAGTTATGTTGGTATTAAGACTGAAAATGCTATCAATGCTACAAAACATATTATTGGAGGTCAGTTCTTCAGTGGTTCACATTAGTTTATCAAAGCTATTGAAAATTTAAGCAAGCTTGTTGGTAATGAACATCGTTACGAAACTGTTAATTTTGTCGAAGCAGCTACAAAAGCTATTAGCGCATCGATCAAATCAGAATACTTTAATTATTATGTCAATAAGCTATTTGGTGATTCTACATACGTAAGAGATCTTGTTAATGGTAGTTCGGAGCAGCATAACGTAAGATATCATTATGATAAAAAGGCACCTTATATCGAGGTTGATGAAGATATGATTTATCCATTGAGAACGTATATTGGTAAACCGATAAATATTTCATGGAAGACCAAAAGCGGTTCTCAAATGAAAGCATATCCGAATGTTATCGTTGCTATTAGTGGTAATAAAGTATATCTTCAGAAGGAGATATAGTTTAATAGTAAGGGTAGAAGATCACCTCTTACTGTTGACGCTAATATAGATGTACAATTTACTCAAGGTAATAATACAATATATGACCGCATAGGAGCTCTTAAGACTCTTATTGAGAACAACAGTGCTCTTGCAGATCTTAAAGGTAATATATTGTTGCGTGATATAATATTAGCTGCAACATAGAAGTATACTCCATCTCATAAGCGCATTGCTGGAGAAGCGTCTGATACGTATGATGATCTTAAGTTCATTAAGCTTGAAACATTCTTTGAAGATAATGGAGATAAGACTGATCAGTATATTAGAGCATGGGATTCATTGCTGAGATATACTAATGATAATGAAAGATTGTAGAATGCCATTCGTAAATTAGCAAACGATCTTGTTATATACGCATTTATAACATCTGGCGATACTAAAGGATCCACTAAATTATTCCAGTATGTACCTGATTCCTGGAGAAACGGTGAGTTTAATCCTGAAGGTGTGACATCATATGCTGAATTTATTCGTAATAAACTTGACGAGTTAAATGGTTATGGTGAAACTAAGATAGATCTTGATGATGTTATATTGAATAACTGGCAAAATGATCAGTTTGTACCAAGATATCGTGTGGATGATAAGGCTGAATAGCAAAAGCTGACACCTATATATACTGACGGACGTAATACGTATGGTTATCCTGTAGTAATTCAGGGTATGAACATTGAAAAACCTGCGGATAAAAACCATATGCCTAAGGTAAATGTTGTAATAGATCCTACAAAGGCTCCTCAATATATTAAGATAAACCGTGATTATAAACATCGTAATTCACAAAGACAGTATTCTATATACAAGTTCCACTCTGTTGCTCAAACTGCTGATGGAATAAGGTATCCTATATACGTTAAAGTTGAACCAAAAGGTATTACTATAAAATCTTCTGGTGGTACGTATATGGTGACAGAATATGGTCGTTCAGACAGACTAGATAAGGCTGAGAATAGCACTATACCTGAACTGTTTGAGTTGTTATACACAGCCCAAAACTTCCAAGATCAGTTGAGAGGTATGCCTAAGAGTGATCTAAAGGATTCTAATATATTATAGGACCTTAGACGATTTGCTGAGTTGGATATGGCTGAAAAGATGATCATCAGTCGTAGATCATATAGTGCTAATATGGATATTGCACAGACTCAAGCTGTTCAATTTAATGACACTGATGCACAATCTCAAGCAAGTACGTCTGTTACCAGTAGTACTACTTAGACAAATGATAGACCTGTTAATATATATTTCGGTTCTGGAGAAAACATAAATCTAAGTAACTTTGCAATAAGACCGTTTGTTCATACATTCGAAGATGGTACTCAGAAGACATTCCAGTCTGTAGAATAGGCGTTTCATTATATTAAAGGTGCGTTGTTTGCAAAACAAGATACTAATAGCGCTATTCTCAATGATATAATGAACACAACATCTGGACCGGAACTGAGACGTCTTGGTCGTAATATAAAAGAGTTAGATGTTACTAAATGGGATGCTAATTCTTCTGATGTTATGAAACAGCTGCTTAAAGAATCTTTTGAACAAAATCCTCAAGCAGCTCAAAGGCTTCTCGACACTGGTAATGCTACACTCACGCATAACCAAGATAAATCTAAATGGAAGACTGAATTCCCAAGATTGTTAATGGAAGTTCGTGATGAGTTACGTAAATCTCAGAATGTTTCATCTCAAGATAATACGACTTAGAATGATAATTCTGATCAATCTCAAAGCAGCACACCTCAAGCTAGACCACAACAAACTGTTGAAGATTCTAAACCAAAGACTAGTGAGACAAAGACTGATGAAGACAGTAAGCCTGTACAACAGATTAAGTTAACAGCTGGTCAAGAAGCTGCTAAGAAAGCCATATTGAACTTTATAAAGACAGCAGATGCTTCCAAAGGAGAGTATTTCACTCTAACAGGTAAAGCTGGTACAGGTAAGACTACGTTGATACAAGAGGTTATTAGAGAGATTGCTAAAGATAATCCTTATCAGAGATTTGTTGTATCTGCATTAGCTCATAAAGCAGTACAAGTCATATATGGTAAGACTAAAAAATCTTCAAAGTTTGTTTCTGCTTCAACCGTAGCATCGTTACTTGGTATGAAATTAGATCAAGAAACCGGACTGTTCAAGCCAGCTGGTAAAAATGCGAAAATCAAGCTTAAACGTGATAGTATATTATTTGTAGATGAAGCATCTATGTTGAATGAGCAGAACATAAAGCATTTAATGAATGCTGCAATACTTACCAATTCTAAAGTCATATTCTTAGGTGACCCTGGACAACTTCCTCCAATACGAACAGGAGATCTTGTTAAGTATGGAACCGACTCGTTATCTCCAGTATTTAAGACTCAGAAAGATGAATACTCAGCAGGTCTTACAGAAAGAGTACGACAAGGAGAAGGTAGCCCGATCTTGGATTATGCAGATACGTTCTGGAATTATAGTACAACAGAAGGTTAGACGGATCGACGTGTTAATGACGAAGATATGTCTCGTGTTGAAAACGCTCAAGGATCTATTGAGTTTATAAACGAACAACAGGTTGATAAGATAGTACCGTTATTTAAACAAGCTGTTGAAACAAACAATCCTTCATTAGTTAAGATTGTAGCATATCATAATAAAGCTGTTAAACAGTGGAATCAAATTATTCGTCGTAATGTTTATGGCGATGAATACAGTCCTAATCCATTACCGGGAGATATCTTAATGATGACGGATACATATAATGATCCGGCTTCTGATGATGCAAAACCATTGTTGTTTAATAGTGAAGATATATCTGTTATTAGTACTGGTCCTATTCGCACTGTATACCGTGTTCAACTCATGGACGCTACTATAAAAGATCCTCGTGGTAAAATAATCACAGTGCCTTTGATAATACCTACTAAGGAGAATATGGATGAGTTTAATAATAATAAACGTCTATTATGGAATGAAGCTCAGAAATATAAAAATACAGACCGTGGTAAATATAAGAGAGCGTTAGATATGTATTGGAGCTATGGAACAGAATGGGCTCATGTTGAATATGGTTATGCTATAACAAGCCATAAATCACAAGGTTCTACATACGATGTATCTATTGTAGATTCTGCAAACATCAACAGTAATGGATTTATGTCAGACATCAGTAAAGCTCGTAGTATCTATACAGCTATAACAAGAGCTCGTAATTCAGCTGTTATCTTACGTGATAAGCTTGGTACTCTTGATGTTGATCTGAAACAGCTTAATGATCGTATAAATGGTTATAAAGATGGTTCTGTAACACCTCCTGCTCAGATTACACCGGATACTGTAGATAATGTAGGTAATACATATAAAGAGAATGTTGCAACATTAGAGTCTGATAAGACAATCTTATCTAATGAAGAGATATTGAAGCTTAGACCATTTACTGGTAATGATAAAGCTCCTCGTATAGCTGTTGCGTCAGAACATACTGATCCTGCATTTTTTGCTAAGGATATAAAAGACTTCTTCGATGGTAAAACATCTGTGAAACAAAGGTTCGGTGATCCAATCACGGCCAAAGACATTGATGCTTTATATATTATAACAAAGCATGATGGCATTCCTTTGAGAACCATTCTTTCTATAAAAATACCTAAGATAATACACTTCAGTATAACAGGTATGGGTGGTACTAAATATGAACCTGGTGCTATGCGTTATAATGATCTGCTTGATCGTATTGGTGATTACATAAAACAAGGTCTTGATCCATCTATGATAACTGTTCGTATCGATCCTATTATACCTGACGTAACGTTTAATACCCCTAGTATAACATCTAAGAATGTTAATGTTGTTGAAGATATTATAAAACGAGCATCTTCTATGGGTATTAAGAACATAAGATTTAGTGTTATGGACTTTTACTCGACAACCGCCCAGTTTACAGAAGCTGCGGGTTTTGATTATTCTAAATACTACATACCAATGACTAGAAAGAGTGATGGCAAATAGCTTGTGACATTAATATCTAGAGATGGAAGATCGTTTTACGACCCTAGTAACACGCAATCCCCACTTAATAGTGCTAGATGGAGACAAGTTGGAAATGCTCTTGTTGTCACTGTGAGTTATGGAGCTGAGACGAAGATGTATGTTCGTGGTAAGAGCGGTAAAGTTTTAATGAAAACGATGAATACGGCTGAAATAACAGACGATGCTATTAAAAGTAACACCGGATGGTATGCCTTATCCGCTAATGAGGTTATACACGACGAAGTAGCAAACCGAGTAGCTGCTGGTGTGTTCTTACAACCAATGTATGAAAGGCATGCTAGAAAAGAGGTGATAGCTACAATTGCAGAAAAAGTTAAAAAGCTTGGAGATAAGTATGGCGTGCGTTTAGGTACTTGTGCTGAACCAGCCGTTCTTCCAGGTATCTCTCTTGAAGGCTGCCTTAGTGTTCGTGCTGTAAATGATATGCTCGGCACGCATATTGAAGATAAAGGTACAGCTAATAACAATATTAAATCAAGACCTTTTTGTGCATGTTATGGTGGTAAAACGGACATTCTTGCGTACAATAGACGTTGTGCTACAAGTTGTACATTCTGTTACGCACATCATAATAGTAATGCTTCAGCGCTCTTATATAATAAAGACGGATCTTTGAGAAATATTCTTCTCACAACCACTCGTAAAGATACTGAGAAATTTGATGATACAGATATTGATAGTAAATTCATATATCATTGTAAAGGTAAATAATTATGATAATTGCATGTCCCAATTTAGCAAATCCTGAAGTAAAACAGGAGTTTGATGAGCTTATATCCGTATTAGGAGAGAAAGCTGCTTATGCAGCATGGGCTCTAAATGATGGGAACATGATAGATCGAGCTCCTAACGGAGCTCCTTCTATCTTGTTTCAATCATTACTATCTAAAAATAAAAATGATCGTACAGCAGCCATACGTGAAAAGGCTGAAATATACAAGAAATCGTTCAATTCTTGGTTTACAAAGCTCGGTGATGAAGCTAAAGAATTATTTATCGATGCTAATGGAGAACCATTGACAGAAGTATTGGATGAAGACTTTAAATCTATAAGTAATATTCTTATTGGTAAACAAGACCCTGTAGTTGATTTAGAAGATATATTGCCAGAAGTTGATTTAAAAGAGATATTTCCAGAAGCTGGTTTAAACGAGATATAGTTAGAAGAGTTGTAGATAATTAAAGATGCTCCAAGAGATTCTAAAGGTAGATTATTAGCTCCTAATGGTAAGCCGTCTAATCTAAATGAACATCAATATGCTCAAGTAAGAACTAAAGCATTTAAAAATTGGTTTGGTGATTGGGAAAAAGACAGTACTCCACAAAAAAATATTTGGAAAGAAAATCCATGGGAATCTTATATGGAAGTTGAAGATACAGGACGTACATATATAGGACATTCTGGTAAAACGATACCTATTATAATAAATAAAGGTGTGAGATATGTTCATCCAGTAGAAAGAATTACTCCTACTAATACGGACCCATTTGGTTTTAATTCTTATAGGGTAAATAAAATAATTACTGTAGGTAGGGAGGTTGATGCTGATAGAACTTTTGAAGGAATATGTCAAACAACCGCTTTTGCTTGTAAGTTTTTTCTTAAAAATAGATATGGTATTGAAAGTTCTATAGCAATAATACACGCTAAAAGTCCTGTTAAAAATGATATTATTGAACATTATGTTAATGTATTATCTATAAACGGAGAAGCTTATATATACGATATGCCTCAAACGGAATATATTAAGCGAACCAAACCTTTAGTTTATGATGGTAAAATATTAGACGGATATTACGAAGGTGTTGTTGTAAGTAAATATACTCCAAGACTAATAAAAGTAACTAAAGAAAATTTATCTAAATTCTATGAAGATGATGACAAAAATGATAACCAATTGAAAGTTATACAAGATAAACTCAAAACGCTTAATAATCAAGGAGAAAGTGTTGATTTGGGTAATTTACAATATAAACCTGCTTATACTAACAATGTATCCAAAGTAGTTGATGAAAATGGTGAACCTTTGGTTGTTTATCATGGTACAAATGCAAAATTCGATACTTTTAAAAGCGATACAAATAGGATTTTTACAACCGTGTCTAAAGAACAAGCTTTTGAGTACGGAACTCCTATGGAGATTTTTGTAAACGCGAAGAATATAAAAGAATCCAATAAAGGATAGTATGATTATAATGACGTTGATTAGAAAAATTATGATGGGTATTCTTATTTTTTAGATAATAACGAGGCCATAATTGTTTTCAACCCAAATCAGATAAAATCAGCTACCGGCAATATCGGAACGTTTTCAAAAACTAACAACAACATATACGCTCGTAGAGATACAAATTCTAAGCTAATAAACGCTATTGCTAGTACACATAGACAACTCAAACAGATACCTAAGAAAGTAAACACAACACGTTACGGTGGAGATAATATATATTATCAACTACGTAAAGCTTTACCTAAGGAGATTGTTGAAGATATAGTTAAGTTCTATTATGAAGAAAAAGATCGTGATTCGTTCTTAGATAGAGTAGAATTCTATATCAATAACGAGCTTAAGCAATCTGTTATGCCAAAAGTTATAGCGGCGGCTAAAGAAAGACAACTTGAATTATCAACACATTATGATGCTCGTCAAATAACTGCATAGTTGTTTGGAGCACTTAAGAGTGGTAGAATAACAGGAGATGTTGAAGCAGATGAGGCATTCATTGGTCATTATCAAACGCAGTTAGCTCAACAATTATTTCCAGTTATTTATAAAAAAGGTTGGTCTAAACAGAGGTATGGTTATTATGCAAAGTAGTTTTCTTAGATATCTAAAGCGATATAGACTGCTGTTACATAGTATAATAATGCTCGCATGGGCAATCTTAACCATATATATAAGCTTGAAGCTGTTGTAGCAGGAATGAAGAATGCTAAGTTCAAACAACATCTTATTGAGTATATAACGGCTGTTGATCGTACAACTCCACGTAACCGTAACAATGCTAAAAACCCTGATATAAAAATCGAAGACGATCGTATCTCTGATTTTAAAGCACCGCACCTCAAAACAACTCTGCTTAATTTTGGAAACAAAAGCCGTCGTTCTCTTAAAGAAACTCTTGCCGATATAAAACAACGTACTAATGCTTACGATGAAATTATTGATATATTGTTGGATAAGATGAAAGGTGACACTGTTGTAAAGCTCAATATGCACGTATCTTATATGGCATATGGTGTTACCCATTTTAACAAGTATGATCTTGCATCATCTACAGTTTATATTGCATATGCTGAGAATAATGATGAATCTGATTTTATACAAACTATTATACATGAAGCAATCCATGTTGTAACCGTATAGTACTTGAGAAACAACCCTCAGTACAGTCAGTTATTCGACAAATATACAAGTTACTTACGAGGTATAAGTAATAAGTAGTGGCTTGGTAATGAAAACGCTGAAGAGATGATTGCAGAGTTCTTCTCAAACGCTGAATATAGAGAGTGGTTAAAGACCGTACCTGCACCAAAGGTTAAAAACATGTCTATGTTTGAAAAGATCGTAGATTTCATTGTACGTATATTTACAGGTAATTCTAAAAATGCTTACGAACAAATAAAGCCTGCATTAGAATACATTCTCAATGAAGGTTTAGCTAATACAACCGTTAGTGAATTTGATCCTAATAGCGAAGCTGCCAAGTCTAGTTATCGAAAATCAGTACAGTCTATATCAGAACAAATTCAAGAGATGTATGACGATATCCAGTCAAAGAAACGTGAATATTTAGATAATGTTAAAGCTCAACATAAAAACAATACAGGCGTTGCTTATACTCCGGATTAGATTAATCGTATAACAGTACAATATGATCAGAATCAATTATCTAAGTAGATATCTACGTATCAAAAGACATTAGCACAGCTACACGGTTTAATCTTTAACGGTACGTACTATGAGTCAACAGGGCACTCTTTAATGAACGGTGTCGTAGAGTATGTTGTTAATGCATTAGATCAATCAACGTTCTCAGCATATCGTAATTAGAATATTGATAGATACTCTGATTTAACACCAGATCATATGTCTAATGTTACAGAAATCATAAGAAATGCTTTTGTTGATGGTGACATACAAACTCTTGACAAACAATTAGCGTTGACATACGTTAGAATGTTCTGGCAAACTCCATTGATACAATAGGGTTTACAACTACTCGATAATGGAAGTAAGAACCCCAATCAACTTGAGACAGAACTCGTTAATCTTATAACAGAAGAGTCTCTTAAAGATCGTATCTAGAATAAAAGTTTACGTGATTATATCAAAGACTTTTGGAATAATCTTAAAAAGATCGTATCTAAAGTGTTTGATCCTAAAAACGTTAGCCAACAATAGCGTGATGAGATATTTAAAACTATCAAAGCTGCTCAATTATATGATCAAGAATTAAAGGAGGATTCTTCTATAACTCCGATATATGATAGAGCTAATGGTGATTTTACATCATCTTTGTTGTTATCTGAACAAGATAAATAGATTCTTCCAGAAGTTATAAAACACGGTAAAACTAGATTATCTGCTCTACGAGCAAAACGTGTTCGTAATGAACGTAAAATGGTTGAAATACGTAACCAAATAGAGCAGTTTGAAGAGTTAAATGGTGAGAGTATTGTAGATACGTATAATACTGTTATAGAATGTTTAGTTGATGCTGAAAACGACTTCAGATAGACGTTGAACTATATGGATTAGTTGACATCTAGAGATATTAGTTCTTGGGATCCTGAATAGATTCTAGCTATTGGTAGGGACCTTATTGGTCACTATGTCTCTTTGTTAACAATGCTTTATGATTCCGTGTTCGATAAACATTCTGCTATTGGTGCTTATAATGATATTATAACAGATCCAGATAGTAAACATTATGATGATTCAGCTATCAACATAAAGAACCATCTTAAGCAAACGATGTAGAGCATAACAGCTATTCAACGTAAGTATAATAAAGAAATTAGTATTCCATATGCTCGTTGGTTCTTACATCGTGCTATTGACGATCTCGATAGACAAGGTAAGATTAAAGATATCGATGCTTTTAAACGTAGAGCTGATCAGTTCTTAGACGGAGGTTTTGAAAATGGTGGACTTTCTGCTGGTGAAATAATGGTTGGCTTTGCTACAAAATCTAATAGTAATATTGTACGAGTTATAACCGATATTATACAAAACATAGAAGGTACTCGTGATCGTAAGACATTATCGAAAGGAATGGCCTTGATGAATTTGTATAACAAACTTAGACCAAAGGGTTCTCAAATAAGTCCCGTAAACTGGTAGAAATAGTTCTTAGAGACTGATAAACAAGGCGTTCCTACTGGATATTTCATTAGAGAGATAAACTCCGGTTTGTTCTTTAAAGAACGTGACTAGGTTATAGAGGAACTTAATGATAAGTATAGTAATACTGAAAAATACGGTGGTGCAGCTATTACGTTTGATGATGGTAAACCCGTATTTCATGATGACGATACTACTGCAAACGATTCTGTATATAACCAGTATTATGACGAACTTGATGAATGGCTATCTCAGCATGCAGAGCGTAGATACACACTTGACTATTACAAGAATAGGCGTAGATACTTAAGTCAAGATACTCAACGCGCTATGAATCGTATTCAACGTTAGATACAGCTTCTCAGAAGTATGCCAGAAGCTATAGATGAAGATGGATGGTTCGATAAATCAAAACTAAGTACACAAGATAGACGCCTATATGATGCTCTTATGACTCAGAAGCGAGAACTTGGTAGTCATTATTACTTCTCAACAGACAACGGTATACTTTCGTTAAAAGAAAAGACTGGTAATGCATTACGTATGGCTGATGAGATATCTGCTTGGAATGAGTTTCTTACCAAACATGTTAGATATTCTAAGAATATCGAGTTGTATAACAAGAAACGTTCTGAAATACCTGCCAATAAACTACTTGAGTTTGATAGAGAAAATACTGTTACGTCATTCACTCCTCAGTTTTACGAGGTACTGAGCGAACTTGGTCATGCACAAAGTCCTGAATTAATAAGATTACAAAAACGTCAACGTGAGATTATTAGTAAGCTTAAGAACTATCAAGAAGGTATTACACAACCAGATCTTACACAACTTGGAACTGGTATTGATCAGACTACACGTAGTATATATAAAGAACTAAATCGTATTGAAACCCAAATAGCTCAGGAAAAAGCTAACCTTAAAGGTACTGCTCAAAAAGGTCCTGATGCATAGCTTGCATCAAAGATATTGGCAACGTTCTTAATGAATAAGAATGTACGTAACAAGAATACTAATAGTACGTTCTGGAACTATCTTATAGGAGAGTGGAATGTTGTGTTAAAAGCTAACAGTGCTAATTAGTCTGCTATACATAAGTAGTTTGAAGATTTGTTTACCATAAATATACCTGGATCACTTACTAGAGGTAAGCTTAGTTTGTTTACTATATTAGATGCTCCTTCTGGGCAGCTGCATGATCCTAAAACTGGTGAACCTTTATATTTTCATGGAGAACCTCTTATTTTAAAAGACGACCTGCCTAGTCAAAACTTTTCAGAATTAGATATGACATCTGATTTCGTAAATATACATTACGATGTTAAAAATAAGTATTCAACACAACCTAAAGAATCTTTATATCGTAATCAGAAATATTTTGATCTAATAGCTGATCCGAATAAACTTCAACTCTTAACAGCTATGAAGAATATGATGACTGAAGCACGATCTATGATTCCAAACACATCTATATACAAAGAAGATGAGGTTTGTTAGATGACTGGATCAACACACGATCTTATTATGCGTAATGCTAAGAGCGAGATTGGTACAATACTTAAGTATCATATATAGAAAACGTTTACTGGTAAGTATGGTGAACAAACAGACGATGTTGAAACAAACTTTGATCTTCCAAGACGTCCTAATGGAGAGGTTGTTCAAAATATTCCAATACGATGGGTTCAACGTTTAAAAGATCAAAGACTGTTAACAACAGATCTTATAGGATCAACTATAGCGTTCTATAATATGGCCGAGAACTATGCTCTTAAGAGTGATGTAATAGCTCCATTAGAGCTTGTTAGAAATGCATTGTTACAAGCTCCTACAGGTGAAAACCCGTTAGCTCGTACTGATAATGGAAATCAAGCTAAAAAACTTCAATCGTTGTACGATATACATATGTATGGTCATGAGACATCTACAACTAACCATATAACAAAAAGATCTGATACGCAAGCTACTATTATATAGAACGCAAAGCTTGTTAGAAAAATGGCACAGAAAGCAATGCTTGGTGCAAACTTTCTAGTTCAGAATGTTGGTTATGTTGATGCAATGCTATCCGCAATGACTGATGCTATTGGAGGTAGGTATATGACAAAACGTGATTTGTTCTGGGCTATATTTAATGCCAATAAAGACATGATAAATAATGTTCGTCATTTTGGTAATCCAAATACTAATAACAAGCTTGGTGCGTTGATGCAACTAAATCAATTATCTCGTAAGAACTCTGAAATATTCTCAGATACGCATAAAAGTAGACTCACACGTATGCGTAAAGGTTTAGGTATAATGGCTGGTTATTCTATCACTGATTATATGGTAAACAGTGTTATTCTTGAGGCTTTTTACAAAAACTATCACCTTATGGATGATTTAAATGGACGTAAGAGGTTTATGAATAGTGACGATGCTATACGTATATACGAAAAACATGGTTATTCAAGAAAAGAAGCTCTTAAAGTTTGGGAAAACGCATCTAAAGATAATTTGTTCAACGCATATACGTAGGAAGATGGTATTGCCGTAGTCAAAGAAAAGTATAAACAGTATGTCACAGAAGATTTATAGAATACTGTGATGAAAAAGCTCAAAACTAGAACTGCATCATACAATGGTATGCTACCAGATATAGAAAAGGCTAAGATGGCTTAGAATATATGGGGTTCATATTTTACTATGATGCGTGGTTTCTTGATGGATACGTACTGGGCTCGTTTTAATAAGATCAATGATTACGCTGCATAGAATGAAGATGGCGGTACTAATTACGGATATGCTGTAAAACATGATGACGGTGGTTTTGAAAACTTAGCTACTGGTGTTCTTGAAGGATCTTTGTATCAAGATGGAATGCGTGCTGTTGGCAAATATATATCAGGTTTAAAGAATGTTATAAAAGGCAAAGGTTTTCATACAAATCTTACAGATAATCAACGATATGCTGTACGTAAACAGGTTGCTGAAATTGCTATAATTCTAGGATTGGCTATTGGTACAAACTTATTTACCAAGTTATTATACTCATTATTCCCAAGTTGGGATGATGATGACAAAGACCCTAACTGGACAATCAACGTATTTGATCCAGAAGATGAAGATAGGAATTTAATTGATTTCCGTGACGATGTTGAAAGTTATAGTAAAGATTATTAGAAGTTGGTTTTATGGGATACTGCAGCATTATTAACAAAATTGACATTTGAGCGTACTACACCGTATTGGTATGGAACTATTATAGATATTATCAAATCTCCTACTCCTGTAACTTCGTATATAGATCAGCTTGAGGGATTATATAATATTATACCAGACTCGTTCAACGGTAAGCTTCGTGACCCAATAACCACTGGTGGATATAGAGGCATGACTCGTGGTACCAAAGATATTTGTAATGTACTATCTGCAACAGGTCTTAATAATATTGTAAAAGCATGGCATGTTGCCGGACGTAAATCATCATTCAACTTCTATTCTCAACAAGGTCTTAATAGATTCTTTGTACAAAGCCAAAGTGATTACGAAGACCAACTGCAAGATGATTTATACGGTCCTTCTGATGAATATTACGAATAATATACATACATAAATATAATAACTCGACGAACCTATCTTCCGTGTTATTATATTAACACCCCAAAACGCAAGAGGCGCATGTTACCTGGTGTTATCCAAGTAGCATACGCCTCTTTTATTTTTCCTGTATCTCTCTTGCGAAATCATTTCCATCAGAAACATTTGTTTCTAACGGAATTGATTCGCCATCATCATTCAAATACTCATGATTCATCACACGATTCACAAGTTTTGTATCACGACCGTAATAGAAACTTACGATTTTTGCACCATTAGAACCATCAGCATATGGCATACGTAATAAGTTCTTTTGGTTCTTGTTCAACGATATTGTATATACGATATACGTATTACCATCATTGTTTCTTAACGTTTGATCAAACACCCACTTAAGATTGTCAAGCTTCTTACGAAGCGCATCTGAAATAGTTGTCACATCGTACATTAAGAATAAATGATTATCTAGATAAGGACGGTCCGCGTCATTCAACGCAGCGTCCTTAAATCCAGATTCATCACTTATATCTTCGTAAAGCAATCCATCTGTAAGAGCAATACAAGCTTTCGTTAATTGACTCATAGGTTCAGTTTTTCAGCACCATCAGACTCATAGTAAGATCTATAATAATCCCACTGATTTGTCTCTTGATGCCATTTGATTTCTTGAAGAGCATTAATTATAGTATTTTCCCTACTACAGACCTGATCAGATGTGAATTCAAACACTCTCACCTGATTAGACCAATCGTTGGAAATTCCTACAATATACCACTTGAAAGCCCAGTCACAAGGGTCATCATTTAATTCATTCTCAATATACCAGTTAAGAGCCATCGTATAGAAACATAATTGTCTCAAATAGTCAAACTCTTTCATGCTATCTTCAAATGAGTATAGATGTGATGTTGTTTTAATGTCCATCAATGTTATTGTTTTATGATTGATGTCAAATTTGACACAATCTAACAGTGATTTACATGCAACACCATATGCACACCAGTTGATGTGAAACTCATGATATGTTTTTACATCCGAATTAGTTACATTCTCAAGAAGCTCTTTTGCTTTCTTGTGTTTGTTACATACTTCAGACAGTTCCATGAGCTTATTCATCGTATATGGGCTTATCTTAATACGCTTATCGTTCTCCTTAATGCTTTGGATATACAAATTAAGCGTAGAGGCCTTTTTTAGGCCTTCTGAGAGCATTTTACTCTCACTCTGGCCAGTTGTCCTGTATGCGGCTTTATATGCGCTTAGAACGGCTTTATCAGGCTCTATTTCAGTGGTTGTAGCTAGCTCTTCGCAGAACTTTGTTTCTTGTGAGGATTTTGGTTGCGGAGCATCCCATACAACGTAGTCTTTTTGAAACTCTTCAGGTTGAAGAAGGTATTCGTGTATCATTGTACCCTTAGCTAATTGTGGTAAGCTCAAACCTTCTTCTTTCCCATCAAGCATATTACGCAAATAGGCTGGCCCCTTCTTTAGGAACCAGCCTATGTTGCTATTGCTTATTCGAGTCATATCCTCATAATACGGGATCTTAGTCTTTTCCATTGGATCGATGTCTCAAACCCTTATGCCTACGTATTATTTCTAACGCAAGCTTAGGATCATGGTTTTTAAATGCAATCTCGAATTGCTTTTTCAGTTCGTCTGACTCTTTATTACTCATTTTTGAGTGCTATGTTCATGAATTTGAGAATATCTTCTTTCGAATCATTGGAATGATTTAACTCATCCAAGAAAGACATTATATTGTCGTAAGACAACACTTTGAACTTGCTGAATATAAAATTAGCTAATTCTTTATCCTCTTTTCCGCAAACATTAGTGACCAGCTTGTTGACTATGTCTTCATCAACACCATAGAATTCTCGTTGATAACGTATACGAGAACAGCGGTCAAACAAATAATCAGACAAACTTTTCTTATCATTACAAGTCATAAGCACTAATCGCTTACAACCGTCTTGGACTCCATCCAAAAGAGTTAGTACCTTAGAAGAATCCCACTCCTTCTCAAACTCATCAAATATTATACAAACAGCTTGATGAATCTTTGCACAAAACTCTTTCAAACGATTTATCCTGATACAGGGATTTCCAATCAGCACAGGCATTCCTGACTTCTTAGCTATATGTTTAGCCATAGCAGTCTTGCCTGAACCCTTTAGACCACACAGTAGTACACCAGTAGTCTTCTCACTTCGAGATGCATGGTTTAGGACACAATTAATAAACTTCTTGTCATCTTGTGTAAAATATAGCGCTTGATCCTTAATAGGATCTCGCTCTACAAGAAATATTTCACCACTATATGGATCATATTGCATCTCATACACATGATCACAATTAAGCTCATAATCAATACCCTGAGGTGACGGAATAATTTTGTCACCCATTTTAGCAAATTCTTTCATTGTTTCTGGATTTAATCTCTTGAATCATTGAATCTACCTCTTTGTGATTATGTACGATGTACGCCTTTCGTTCTAAGCCTTTCAGCTTAAAGTTGTATAAAAACATCTTCCAACGAAGGGGGAAGTCTCGTTGCACCCTCCCTTTACATTCGCACACAAACCCATCTCCAATAAAGTCTGGAGTATACTTTATATTGCGATAGCGTTTCCCGAGGTATTCGAACTTAGGTTGTAATTCAAAATGTTGAGGCTCATATTGTACTGGAATATTATGTTTTTTGAATTCGTTCCAAGTATAAGCCTCTAATGGACTTTTAAATTCATAGCCATCTTGAATTACATGTTTTAACCTAGTTCCTTTAGGAATCGCTTTGTTAGCCTTAACTTTCGACATTTTGTATCATAGTATCTTCATATCTACTTAACGTTTTGGTCAACCATTGTTTTACTTTATCAAAGCCGTTGTCTCTAACGGCATCTGATATATCTTTGGCTTTAAAGCTCTTATGGATGAAAAATGCATCATATCCATACTTCTTACTTAACTTACGAGCATTTGACATTCCTGTCGCATCTCGATCGTATAGTATTAGTATTTTAGACCACTTGGTACTCAAAGTAGCCAATATATCTCCAGGTATGAATGTTGTCTCACTTGCTGCAGCAATAGCATTAAATCCCATCTCATGTAGTACCATCACATCTTTAAGAGACTTTGTGATAATGAGAATACTCCCACCCTCCTTGGGTAATTCAGATAATCCCTGTACGTCCTCATTTGTCAGATTAGAACGCCATTTAGTATACTTAGAGGCTAAAGGTCGGTATATTTTAAATTTGTTACCAACCTTATACGCATACATAGGATTACACTCTTTGTAGATTCCACGGACGATTCTATTACAAAGAAAATATTTAATGCTAAATACTTGATACAAGTTTAACGTAGACATAGATATTGAAAACTGTTTCCAGTAATCTCGATCTGTGCTAGTAAACGGTTGTCGAACTATTCCGAAATCCATATCATGGTACGTAGAGTAATCGTATGTGGAGATATGATAGGATTGAGAAGGATTAACCCTTCTTATTATACGAAGTAGTTCTTTTTCAAGCTCTGGTCTCGTGTTGATGTTTCGATATCGCTTGATAAAATCAATAGCGTTACCTCCATCACCAGTGCCGTGATCTTTATACAACAACCCTCCAGTTCTGCTTCTAAATACAGCAAATGATGGGTTCTTGTCATCAGATCGAAGTGGACTATTCATTAGCTTGTTGATCTTAAAATCACCAAGATAATACGAGAAAATAGCATAATCATCCAACTTATCCAATAAGTCTTTTAAACTCATTGTTTTAGCTGTTCTTGTGCTATACATTTGAATTATAAGTTCTATGTTAGTCTCGTGGAGAGGAATCGGACCTCTCTTCCTTATTAAACACACAAACTAAGGAAAACCGTTCACGAGTTGTCGGATTGTTTAAAGCACAATCCGGTAAGCTTAGGGTTTAGGATTCATTCCACCACTGACCATTTTAGAATGGAAGGTCGTCAGCACCTTTCCCAGTATCCGGAGTACTCTTACCAGTAAGCGGGTCGTTAGAAGTCTCCTTGTCGGCAACAATTGTACGTTCAAAATTATCACGACTAAACTTCTTTATCTGGGAATCTTTCTTGTCCACAGTCATCGGCTCTACAAAGATACCGTTCTTTGAGACTGTTACATAATTGTTCTTATCGAACACGGCCTTGAGACGAAGCTCCTTTTGCGTAGCGATCATGGGATCAAGTTTATTCTTAACCCAAGTGATCATCTCCTTGAATGAGTTAAGCTCAACATCCTCAATTGTCGGATAGAAACAATTGATGATCTGAATCAAACGACCAAACTGACGATCATCAGCACGCTGAAGATCCTCATCGGTCTTTGTATACAAACCCTTCTTGTTCTGCCACTCACTCATACTAACTGTCTGACCATCTTTATTCTCAAAGACAATCTCCAGGAAGTCTAGACCAGTAGGAGATACATTTACGTTAACCTCCTTCAAATGCACATTCTCATTGATACCGGCAGGCATGTAGTTGCCGTTACTCTCTGTATTTGTAATAACTGCGTTCTTCGTATTAAACATAATTTCTTGACTTTATAGTTCTTAATCGTTCTTGTACACTTTATCCCAATACGTGGTTATCGTACCATCATCATTACCTGTTGCAATAATAATGTCTTTTCCACGCAAATGGGGAGCTCGTGCTTCCTTTGTTGTACCATCTCCTCCAACAAAACTGACATGTGTTTCGTTACCTTTACGATATACGAGTCCAACAGCATCAGATTCGCCACAGATGATGGTTCCAAGTTTTCCCACTAAATCGAGGGCCATCTGGCTAAGCTCTTCACCGTTCTGTTCAATCTGTATGTCTTTTACATGACCTACTAGAATGAATTCATCACACAACTCACGGAACATATCAATAACTTTGCGGACGGCTTGGCGAATATATAAATACCCGGCTCCGTTCGGAAGAGTTTTGACGTCTGTCCCCTCCCATTTCTTACCAACTGGAGTTTTCTTGTATAATATAGCGGCGTAACTTAGGCAGATTTCTTCTAAACGAGTGGCATTATCAATAGTGATATGCCTGTAGAAATTATGCCCCACTTCAGTGTTCTTAGCTCTAATGGCTTGAGCAATCTCTCCAAGCTCATTAACACTTCTGGCTTGTACAGCCATAGCATCAATGAACGTACTTCCTCCCTCAAGATCGATTATTAGATTGTCATCTAATTGGGCAAGAGCGGACGTTTTTCCGCATTTGGGGCGCCCATAAAGAATCAAAAATTTGGGATTCGTGGATGTTGCTGGAACCTTACTTGTAGGTAGTGTTATCATGCTTCTTGAGTCTATTTTCTATATATTAGAACTTGAAATTGATCACGAAATCAATTATCAACTTCTGTGTTGACGGCTTCAGCAACTTGAGAATGGCTGCAGAATCATCGAGACTCAAAAGAGTATCGTTGATCTGAACCTCATCATCACCGAAGATACGAATAATCGTACCGTCAGAAAGCTTAATCTTCGTATAATCACCGCAATAGTCATTGGGGCGATAGTCGTTTGCAAGATAGTTGATTGCCTCCAACAAGTCGATGTCCTTACTCGGCTTTGTTGTCTTCGCAGGCTTATTGTTGAACACAAAACTAAACAAACTCTTCTTCTTGGGCTTCTGCTGCTGCATAGAAGAGTTCTTTGCAATCACAGAAGACAAAATAAGAGAAGTGAGATCCTCAGAATAGTTGTCATACGTATTGTAATTGTTATTGGTGTTAGTCTTGTCAACGATAAAAGTATTCTTAATCATAATATTCAGCCTATAAAATGTGTTAAACGTCTTCTCAGATGCTTAGCACTCAATCAGATTGTTGAACTTAAGATCGTTCTCGAATTCGATGATGCACGGCTTACCTGCATCTCTGTTTTTTAAGATATGCATGTAAACCTTATTCTCTGTTGGTAACTTCATGGGTCCGTACTCCCTTATTCCCAACAATTCCGGTCGATGCATTGCCAAGACATAATCACTGCCTTGGAATACAGCATCTGATGATGATAAATCACTTCTCATCGGGAAATGTCCCGATGGGTTGTTAATCCTTTCTGGCTGTTCTATGTTTCTATTCATTTGCGTAAGAAGTATAACACTCGTAAGAGGTAACTTCTTAGCTTGTATGAAGACTTGAAGTAGGTTACTTATTGTCTCCAATACTGAACCATCACGCGTTGTTAGAAGTGCGTGATCGTACATTATAATGAAATGTTTTCCAGTACCTTTTACATACTGTTCATAGAATGCCATAATTGTATTCTTAACTTGCGTAGAAGTACCAGGATTGTCTACAAAGTAGATTGGATACTTCTTTAGCTTAGAGGCTACTGATACGACACTAGCGAAGGTTTTGTCGTCCAGGTCCTTTTCAGAACTATACAGGTCAGAAGTCGTTCTCTTAAGCTTGTTTGAGAGCGTCCTTCCGACCTGCCTAAAGCCAACCATTTCTAACGAAAAATTAAGAATCACAATGTCTTCACTCGGATTAAGATCAATAATGTCCGTTGCGATAAGATTTGCAAGAGAGCTCTTACCTGTTCCTGAAATTCCAGTAAACGTATAAACAGTGTTTGGCTCTATACCTCCCATGCACTGAGAGTTGAGCTTATCCCATCTTGTTCTTAGAGACACAACACTGTGTTCCTTCCTACCACGTATATAGTCAATAGCTTCTTGAGCTACTATAGACATTGGTCGTATCTTAAGATTAGATGAGTTCTGTTCCATAACTTTGTTGTTTTGTTTCGTTCACTTGGTCTTGCATTTCTTCCTCAGATTCTTCCCACTGATGGTCAACTAACCATCGCCACATTGTCTTCATATACATCAACTTTCCTGTTCTACTCTTTTTATCGAGTTCAAACTTAAGACAGTCAATGAGATGTTGGGCCATTGCTGAGCTTTTTCCAACATTTGAATTAAACATGCGTCTACATTTGTTTACATTTGCTCTAAGATAGGTTTTTACACCATCTGGTCGCATAATATAGACGGGGTACATATCGTAAAACTGATCAAACCAATCCTTTTCAGGTTTTAAATGGTTTTTAAGCTGATCAGTTGCTTGATACGTAATTGAATTACCTTTCTCTATCGAGGTTATAAGTCCCTGAGAAACTAAGTATGATATTTCATCGTCCGTAATTAGGCTGACAATTTTTTGGACGTCTTGATTATTTTTGTGATTGTCGTCTAATACCATACTTAGGAACACCAACTGGTTCATATTGAGTTGTTGCGGTAAATCCGCAAGTTTTGTATCTAATTCAATAATCATCTCTTATACTCAAAGGTTAACAAGTTGGTTACTAAAAGAGTTCTAACTGTCGACATTTTAGATCATTTATAATCTTACGAGCTTCTGATATATAATAGCTGTAGTTGATCTTTCTGTCTTCAATTGGTTTGGAATCTAACTTGTTCAAGATCGTTATGCCGGATTTTGTTAGCATGTTCGAATAATGAGGACCATCATCCTCATATTTGACCTTAAACAAGTAGTGTCCATTTGTTGATGCATAGAAGCGGTTGATTCGCTGAATATACTTATCTGCGTATTCAACCTTGAACTTCTTATCAACGCGTTGTGTCATTAAAAAATCATCAATGTTATTAGCATTTTTGATAAACTCTGACACATCTTGTTTTGTAAGGAAATAGTTAATCACAGCTTTAGGTATGATCAATGGTGCGAGACCTTTACCTAGTTTGGCATCTGTGATAAACATTCCCTTTTTCTCTATCAATTTTGGATTCTTGGATTGAGAATACCCTTTAACGACACCGAAATAATCGTTAACAGCGTACTGATAAAACGCTTCGTAGTCATCAGTTTCGAAACCTAAACGTGTAAGTTGCTCTACTTCATGGATTGCTGATTGGACACCACTCCTATCTGCCTCCTTAGCAACATACATGACACCATCTGTATTGACCTGCACAATCCTACAGCCCAACTGGAGCAATCTATCTACAAGCATAAGAAGTACCAATTGTCCATTGATACGAATCTTAAACACTGAAAATGGATCATACATCCATGAGGTTTCTTGCTGCATTTTCCCTGTTACTGAGTTCAGTACAAGCTTTAGAGCTGTCGACTTGACTGATTCTCCACTACGTTTGGCAGCTATACGTTCATGATATACATGTTTATACAACTCCCAAAATTCTTTTCCTAAGTGACGGGGTACCCACTTATATTGTACAATAAAAGATGGATACATTGAGGTGACATCTGCATGCCCTATGTACTCACCTTCACTTGGAACGAAGATCTCTGGTTTGTTTAAGGAATGAATTCCTCCAACGCCCACAGAGTAGCGCGTTTTCGAGATAACAAAACACTTCTCGTATGCTTTTTGGCCTTTTGGAATAAGCTCTTTTCTGGTAGGAACGACTTGTCGTTTCATATCTTCCAAAACGCCTTGTAATATCGGATTTTTATATGTAATGAACGGTAAGATAACGTCTTTCAGAGGTACGTAATCCATTGGAGATCTTTGTTCACTGACTATACTCTCCCTCTGGTGTGTACGTTTACAATACTCCTTAAGAAGCATCGTTTCTCCGAATTTGACGCTATCCATGGATAATGCGTTGATATTATACTCATCTTCCATGAATAACCGTACATCGATCTCTCCTTTCTTTTGTAACGTATTCAGCAACTGTTCAGTTGAATCTACGTCGTTGATGTTATACGCTATCATTTTGTCAATCTGGTTAAGTGGAAGAAATTCATTGAAATCTCCATCGTACTCTTGGACATTATGATAGAACATCGTTATTTGCATTTCTTTCAAACCTACACGTAATTTACTACTAAACAACATTGTTAGTAGATCCATAGATTCGAAATAGTTTGCGAACATCCATCGTCTAAATGCTTTAGTATCTCCGTCTTTGGACAATACAACTGTTTGAGACAGCTTGTAGATACTATCCGTACATCTCCAATATGGAGATTTGGATAATGGTTCTCGATACATGATAATATAGTTGATTACAACATCATCGTAGCGTTTATTGTTGTATCCACAAAAGAGATAATCTCTATTGAAGAACTCAACCAAACTATCAATATCAATTCTACGTTGCGAAATCTCGAACTTGTTATACTCTCCAGTTTCAGTGTTTTTGCAAGTGCAATGAAACACATTTGGAAACACCTCAATATCGTAGACGATAACTGGTTTGTTATGTATTACCATGGTTCTAAGACTCGTTTGGTTATAGAGGACAGTTGGGAGTCGAACCCTTTCTCGAATCTCCGAGACCACTCTGCCCTGCAACTTAAACTATAGCGAGTTGCCAACTGCAGCCTACGTTCTGCGCCATTGCTTGAATTCAGGGGCTCTGGCTTTACGATCTATACGTCTATAGCCGTTATGTGTCACGAACAATCATATTTATCAATACATGAAGGCTAAATACTTTAAAGTAAGCTTGCCACGACTTACTGCTTATATTCAAAGCACATATTTCAGCTGTTCGTGTTGTGTGGGCCATACAGGGCTTGAACCTGTGATCTTCTGATTATGAGTCAGCTGCTTTAACCACTAAGCTAAAGGCCCGGGTCTCATACTATCTTCACAGACCGTATGAGAAATAAATGGAAAAAACTACATATTGTAACTAATGGAAAAACAAAATAACACGTAGCGCGAGTGGGGTTCGAACCCACACGACCATTACTGGCCAATGGATCTTAAATCCATCGTGTCTACCATTTTCACCATCACGCCATATAGAGCCTCTTATCGGATTCGAACCGATAACCTCATGGTTACAAATCAAGTGCTCTACCAATTGAGCTAAAGAGGCAAAAACACCAACCACTGTCGGTGTTAAAACATCATTATTTCACAACAACAATGTTTTTGGACATATGGAAAATTTAATGCAATTCTTGTAAATGCGACTCCTGCGAGAATCGAACTCGCAATCTTGACATTAACTATGCCCTGCTCTAACCTCTGAGCTACGGAGTCAAATACACCAACCACTGTTGGTGCTAAAACATAATTGTTTCACAGCAACTATGTTTTTGTGGTATCATCAAATCATTGCAGAACCTTAATTTAAAGTAAAAAATGCTAATAAAAAGACAATTAACCAAAGTGATCCCTATGGGACTCGAACCCATGACCCCAACATTAAAAGTGTTGTACTCTACCAACTGAGTTAAGAGATCAAGATACTCATATGTTCACACACCTGAGTATTTTCGTCACACGATTGTGACACAGACTTGTTTATGAGAAATTCCAATAACTAAAAACTTAAAATCAATCAATATGCATTGTGCGAATGACAGGACTCGAACCTGCACGCTATTTAGCATAACATCCTAAGTGTTACGTGTCTACCGTTCCACCACATTCGCAAAAGACCTATTCAACACCATTATAGTGCTAAATAGGTCTCACGTTAGGCAGCAATCTGATGAATCATGTCCATCGTCAATGTACGACCCAACGTCTGAGTTCGATTCTGTATGTACCCGCATACAACATTTTTGTTCATGGAATATGACAGGAGATCTTTTGCTCCTGTACGAACTAACGAGTTGTTTGCGTAGTCGTCATTGTTTATACGACCGATATTGTTATGCGGATCACTGATCCAACTCACAATCTCATTCTTGTACGTGCCATCATAGTTCTTGACTCGTGCGATACACGGTACAGATGATTTGTCATACTTTTCTTTCACAAGATTACGTATGTAGTTACGTGCGTCACTCTCTCGATTCTTCCATGCTGCTGTTAGCATCTCAGGGAAGAGGTCTTGTTTCAGCATCGTATCCGTAGGACGTGGGTGCTTACGCTCCCAACGCTCCATCTTATGTTTCTCAAGAAGTTTCGTATAATCACGATAATACTCATATCGCCAATAAATACGCTTATTCTCCAATAATCCTATGTCAGAGATATCACGATACTTGATGTCCCAACCATAATCCTCAACCTTCTTAGTGTGCGGAAAACGCCTATAAACGGCCGTATGGATCGTTTTAATGGGCTGACGTCCACTTGTAAGGTACATGGGATAATCTGGCTTCTTAGGTACGTCCCAGGGCTTGTACGGGGCTCCTGGAGTAGGTTTCATGTTACACAGATCAATCGCTTTATCAATGATTGTATATACGTTCCTACTGTTGTTAATAGTCATGAGGTTTATGCCATACATCATGCCCAACTCTTTCAAAGAGAATTTGTGCAGGTTGTTAACGAACGATTGACCTCTTTTGGTTTCCAAAAAACACATTATTTTCCACAACAATGCGCTCTTTGCATGACTAATCTTCCAAAACTTCTTAAACTGCTTGTCAATATTATATGTGTTCATTTTGATAATGTCTTTAGTGTGTGATACATTCGATTTAAGGCCTCATACAGGCCTTCTAAGCGCATCTAACACGTCTCATGGTTAGTTGTTAAGCCGTGCTGATTAAACGCTCTCTGTGAGCTTTTTCTGCATCGATCAGAATCCCCTCTGGGCAGTCCAAAACACTAAGCTCTATCTTGTTTTATGCCGCAAGAACGGCATCGAGACTGTTGTCAATTATCTCAATCTGCGTCTCGTCGTTATACTTGGCAATTGCACTCTTGCAAGATGCCACCATCAACTCAAGCTTGTTGATGATAGATGAAATCTTCTCATGGGTAAATACCTCGTTATAACCGAGTGCCTTCTTACCCTTCTGAGCCTTCAACTGAGGTGCAAGACAGCGTTTACGAATCTCATTAAGCTTCGTAATCTGCTCCTGACACTCCTGAAGACGGAAAATGTTATAGTAATGAGACTTCATAAACTCAGAACTACTAAAACTAAGCTTGTCGTTGTTAAGATTATTGAGCAAACCCTTAATTAGGATTCGATGCTCAATCTTCTGCGTAATCTGGTTATATAGCTCCAGAAGATTGTGTGTACGAAACTTCAGAGCGTTATTACGCAATGTGTTCTCGGCCTTGATAAAAGACCAATAGGTGGCAATCTCACTATCGAGACGCTTACGAGTGCTGATAATATCATTGGCATTCAACTTCTTATTCTTCTTCATATTTGATATCTTTAAAGTAAAACATAGTTGAATTCGAGTGCCTCGTAAGTTACCTAGTTATCCCGCATGGGTTCGAACCATGAATGACAGAACCAAAATCTGTTGTGTTTCCATTTACACCACGGGACAATGTGAACTGCGTAAGCTTGACTTGTAAGATACGCATTGATCTTACAAAGGCGTATGACTACAGCATACGGAGCGCAAACGCAGTTCTTTAGGGGTGATTGTTGTTGTTTGGAGTTAGCTCTTAGTTCATTGAACATACAAACTTTGCTCTTAAGATACGCATTGATCTTAAGATTGCATATGACTACAGCATATGGAACATAAGTTGTTCATAGAACATTTTGGCTTATAATGTAGGAAGTCTATTGGTTTAATTATACGATATGTTACGAGCTCACATAAAGGTATGTTACAGATACGCATTGATCTGCAACTACAGATGACTGTAGCATCTGGTTAGCCCAAGTTAATCGTCCACATGCCGTACCTTATATCCAGTAGGTTCCATGTAAAGTGTCACGAGAATGTCGCCTCGGGAGTCGTATACAGGAAGATCGGCTCCTCCAGTGAATTTTAGTTTGCTAAGAATATCCTCAGCAGACTCACGCCGTAAGGGAGTCCCCTTAGACGCCATGGGGCTAGATTCGATTGCGAAGCGCAGCGTATCGAACAAACGATCCACCACGATATTCACATCTTTCGTAGCTATCAGCGCAGTAAGAATGTCTTTATTCAAACCACGCATGATTGTCTTTTGGGTATCGGAGCCCTCTGCACCAGCCATCTGGGCAATAGCCTCGTATACTCGCATACAGAACGTCTCAAATGAGATCTCCTTACTAAGGTTGAACAGATTGTTCCACCACTCATAAGAAGTCTCACCGAGATAAATTGATCCGTCATTTCGGATCCGCGTAAGCTTATAGGTCTTACCCTTCTTTACATCAGAATACACAGTCTCACTGATCTGAGGAGTGAGAAGCATCTCCTGAATGTGGAGCTTACTGTTTTCGGTTATACAATTGGATGTCACACTCATAGTTACTCGACGCTAATGGATCCAACGATCGATGCGGATGTCACGGTCTTGCTACTGTCCCGTAACTCCTTCTTGTACTCCATGGCACGCTTGTTGTTGTTCTCGATCGTCTGAACGATGTTGTTCTTAGCCTTGGTGAGCTGCTGAATGAGGCTATCGATTCGTGCCATCTCATTCTGGTTATAGCGGTTTACGATATCCACCACACCATCGGGATCGGCAAAGATAAGATCCCGTCGCTGAGACTCGATAGCCTCGCCAATACTCTCCTCGGAAGCCTCCGTGAACGGTCGGTTGCGATTGCCCACAGGACACACTGCGCTCATGTCCTCACCACGAGAGTTCTTGTCACCCTCGTTGATAAAGACGCACGGTGTGCCGTCACCTGCGTTCTTGAACTCGATACGATGAATATCGAAGCCCTGGATTGCATACCGGTTGATGCCTCGGTTGAGGCACAACTCCTTGTTACCCGTGTTACGAATCTGTGCGATGAGATTACCATACTCATCGTCAATTGCGTGCTTGTTAAGACGGAAGAACCGTCCACCAAGCGTTCCACCAATGTTACTCAACTCCATACGATTACCCCGCAGAACTGCTGCGTCAATTTTTACTTTATTCTCCATGTTCGTATCCTCTTTGAGATCGTCAGTGATTGACCAACGATACGAATTATACAATGTTATTTATCTCTGAAATGGTTTATTTGTTTTAAGTCATACGTTCAAAGGATGCACACATGGTGTGCCGCTTTTATTTTCTATAGCCTACACCTTTATATTCCTTTAAGAAGCTCAATCAGTGTATTTGGGAATCCAACGGTAGGATTAGCTAAGCCCTTACTCTATAGTCACCGTCAGGAAAGCTTTGAATGATCCTTGACACTTCTGTGTATACGTATGACTCTTGAAGGTCTGGTTCAGGGACTCTTCTAGACCTCCAATAGTTTTTGTATTTATGATTTTTACTAACAACCAAATCGTCTCGACTAATGCTCATAGTATAAATACGTTGACAAAATTTCGATTCAATCTGGCTTAACCAACGAAAATTGAAAGATCGGATATATTTTGTATTTCCATCCGAGTTGCTTGCATAAAAGGCTAAAAGCAACAAAAGCCTATGTTTCCTCAAGATGATTATAGTAGAGACATAAATCATCCGTCTTACTCGAAAACCTACCCTGCTCTCTTCCAGTAGAGAGTACGCGAGGAGTGCGTTTCATTATCGAACATACTAAGCGTATCTACGGCTTTTTTGCCCTGACTTTGCTGTCAGTTCTTCTTTTTCATGAAATATTACTTGGGACTTCAACCCTATCGCTATTACTAATTATCACCCACTTCTTGCTTATCACAACATCCCGAGACAGGGGAGTGTGATTATGGCCGCGTTACTGAACCAAACCTGCATACGCTTTTGCACTGCGTCTCATGGGCTACGAAGCTGCCTACTAGGTTCACGATATATGTTCTATAGACTCGATACACGCATATTTGCTGTATGCGCTTTACCTATCTATTTGACATAGTGTATTCCATTAGTAACTTTCCGGGAGGTACAGGCAGTGTCTATCTTACAACGATAGCTTATCCATTCTCGTTCACATACTTACAACGTATGATATAGTGAGCGTTACTTCCATCCGGAGGACATACTGTTAAACATGTTAATTAACTCTATAAATGCGTCTACGACTGTTGGTTGATTTCGTGTCAAGGAGACTGATATGGTAAGTTAAAAGCATTCTGCTACGACTTGTAGGCGTTTATTCTACATTTTTACTGGCTCCAAACCATTCGCACCATAGTCTTAAAAAGTACCATATATACTTAACACTACTAAAACTTATTCGTATTAACAACTGACGGAGGTCCTTCCAACTTGGCATGTTGGTTTTCGAATCGATCAGTTCTTCTGTTTTTTATTTGCTACTTATCCTGTAGCCCAGGCTGACTATCCGGCGTCACCCTACTCGCTTTCGCTTGAATACAACATTGCTTGCTAAGGGCTAGTTGTAAACTTAACATCAGACTTATGAACCCGGTCTCGTGTCGGGTAAGGCTTTCACTCCTACTACTCTCCTGCATCGAGAGTCTGGTCATTTTACTTTTATATACCGCATAAACGACCAAAGCCTGGCGGTCTCACTCTGTACTATTGCACCCCATCCCCGGTCTCCCATTCAACTGAGATCACTGGAATCGAACCAGTGGGACTTCCGTACGGCTATCCTAATGGTCACCCTATGAGTAGTACTCTCATAGTCTTCGTGAAATTCTTCGTTCCTCAATGCACGCTTTGGAGGCGTGTGACACTAAACTAAGCTATTGATACTTACATACAGGTTGGAATTGTATGTATGTCAACTCGTGTACGTTAATGCACAACTTAGTATCATTGTTGTACTTATCGATACGGTTCGTTTTGCTCTTCTTGAGACTTATGCGTCTTTTCATATACACACATCGCCAGACGGTTCTCATGTATGTACAGAGTAGGGTTGATACAACGCTGGCCCTACTTACTATGAGTTTTTCACATTCATAGCATTTCATCCTACCTTTTGAGTTTCTCACCCTTTGAGAGGGCTAACATATTCTCGGATCAAGTTTGTTGGTTGTCGTTTAACGGTTGATTATCCTCGACCGTGTCTAAATTCATCGGATTCAGTGACAAGCTGTGGTCTTACCGATATAGTACCTATGCTAATGAGACATAACTAAAATGTACTGACCGAAGGAGACCTCGTCAATCCCTCGCTAAGCTTTTTACGTTTTTCGACCCTACACACGTCAGTTCTGATATGCGCATAGTACTGTCCGCCAGTACTGAGTCGAGGGAGAGCTTTGCACGATCCCGTGGTGTTGCTATGAACAGATAAGACTTGTTGCGAGTACGATACTTAATCTGTTTGCGTTTGGGTGCCACAACCGTCACGCTCATTGGTGTTGAACTTTGCTTTGATTCAACGTATACTGTATCACGTACAGTATCTCGCTGTTGAGTCAAGGCGTTAGTGCGCAAATGGTTTATGTCAAAACCAGGTGCACGTGGCTGACTTGCAGACACTGTCTGAGTTGGGCCACTGATCGTCAAGTTGCTGCGCATACCCTTGATTCCTAAGAATAAGAATATTACACAGAACGACAAAACTGATATTTTACCCATAGCTTTGATAGCTTTTTTGTTTTTTACGAAAACAACTCTTTGAAAGCGACTGCTATCTTTGTTGCGCATGTACTTATTTTTTGCGCGAAAGACCGAGCTTCTTCGCAGCCTTCTTCATCTTGCGCGACATCTTCGGAGTCATTTTTTTTTCTTCCGTAGATGGCTTCTCTGCAGGCTTCTCCTCAGTAGTCTCGTCAGACTCCTTGGAATCCTGTGAAGACTCGTCAGCCTTCTCAGGATTGTTTGCCTCAGAAGTCTCCTTAGACTCCTCAGAAGACTCGTCAGTCTTCTCAGTAGTCTCAGTAGGCTTCTCCTCGTCCTTCGGAGCTTCAATGAGCTCCTGGTCGAGATTTGCGATGTTGAAGTTACTAAGCGGACTCATCGGATCTCGGAAGAGATTCGTGATGATTCCGGCAAGTTGCTTTACGTTGTCTGCAAGGTTGGTGTAACGCTTGCGGAGATCAGTGCCTGGATAGTAGCACTTAGCGATGATTCCGAACGCCTCTTGAGCGTGCTTAACAACGATTGCATCATCGCTCTTGAGGTTATCAAGAACGTTGTCAGCAAAGTCGCTGTTCGGGTTATCGAGCATTGAGATAACGTCCTCAATGGCCTTGATGTCAGCATTGACACCATCGATGGCCTCCTTGTTGCGCTTCTTGTCTGCGCTAAGGACCTCGATGTTCTTCTTCTTCTCAGAGATACGAGCATTAGCTGCCCAATTGACAACTGCATAGCAGATGTCGGCAATCTCCTGCTCGTCACATGTCGTCTTTCCGGTCACCTTGTCACGCACCGTATTACGCATAATACAGAATGCGGGAACAATACTATTGTGAGTCATCGTAAGACGCAGCAGATAACCACCAACACCCTTCAGAACGAAAGGACATGCGTTAGTGAAGTCTGTAATGTCGAGGATGATATCCTTGACGGTACGTGCATTGATGCGGTCCTTCTCGGCCTGATCATCCTTAGCTTGGATGAGAAGCCATGAACGATAGAAGTTCACAGCGGCCTTGATGTTGCTGTAGACAGCACCCTTGTTCGTAAGAAGATACTGGACGGTCTTAAAGACCTCAGTCTTGTTGTGAATCTTCGTGGGGTCGAGCTCAATCTCTTCCTGCTGGAGCTTGTTCTCGGCCTTCATCTGGTCCTTCACGGTCTTAGGAATCTGAACATCCTTAGACGTGACGGTCGTAGTACCGTCAGATGAAGACGGCAAGGCGAGAATCTTGTCTGCCTTGATACCGAGCTCCTTAAGAGCACTTGCCATCTCAGGCAGCACTGCGGTACGCAGCTTTCCTGCGAACGGGGTCTTAGAGAATGTCATCTCATTGGCCCATGCTGCGGCAATGGCAATCATGTTGACATGATTCATGTTGTCAACAACACCCTGCGAAATGTCGAACTTCTGAATAAGATCAGGAGAGTTCTTGAAGTACTCGTGCGTCATCCTGATCAGGTCTACCTGATGGTTAGGATCGAGGCCGTTTGCCTGCACATCAGTACTCGGCATGAGCGGCAAATCGAGCTGAGGTGGAACCATCGGAGTCTCCACCTTGGTATCAGCATTCTGCTCAGCATCCTGCTCGTTATCCACCTGGACATTCGTGTCCTTAACCTCACTCTCCTCCTGCTTAGTCTCAACTACGGGAGGTGTCACAACTTTGTTGTTCTTCTTGTTCTTCTTGCTCATTTTGATAATGATTTAAACTGTTAAACTTAATTTAATGAATGAACTTATCATCTATCCGCATGGAAGACTCTAGGTTCATGATGTATCAAAGTACTTAAACACTAATCCTGGGTTTAAGAGATTGACGAAATTTCCTCTGACAGTAATGTCAGAGCTACTTGCAGCATGAGATACTGGAATGATGTCATAGTGATAAGATTGCTTCTGACTCATCGAAGGCTGCTCAAAGAGAGCAATGTACACTGGGGCAATGTCTGCAACAATGGCTGACTTCTGCACCCCAGCGTTCATCGACGTGAAAGCTTTCTTCTCAACATCATCAGTCCCCTTAACCTTCTCACACGAAGAGAAGATAGCTGCACCAATGGCACCAATACCGAAACAGGTAATGAGCAGCCAAAAAAGCTTTGCTGAACGCTTTGATCGACCAATGGCGAAAGCGAGAAGCACAGCTACGATGCAATAAATAAGTAGACTCATTTTGTTAATGTTTAAAAAGTTTACGTAATTCCTTACGTGTCCTAAATAGGACTGATTTTACAGTACCTAGGGGCACGAATAAGGCTTTTGAAATCTCATCAACTGTGTAACTATTACAATAATATAGTTCGTTTATACGACCTTGAGAATGTGGTAGGGTTTTGAAGTAGTCCACAGATTCCTGATAAATCAACCGATTGATCAGATCGGTCTCATTAACTTCTTTCTGTTTCGGTACAACCCAGTCCTTTTCAACATCTTCTGTAAATCGGTGTTTCGAACGTAATCGTAAATAATCCACAGCAACTCGATTTGAGATAACTCTCAACCATCCACCAAATGATTTATATTCAGTGAAGCTTGGGAGTTTCTGGTAGACCTTAAGAAATACAACATTTGTTAAATCACGTGCCTCGTCCATGTCTTTTACATATTCGTAAAGCACATGATCTACAAAATGTTTATACCTCTTGAATAGAGCAGTGAAGGAATGCGGTTTTCCTTCTTTCGCGTTCTTAACCAGAGTTATTTCTTCTGGAGTAATGTCTGGTAAGTTCATACATAATCTGCACTTTTGTGTGCATTGTAAACAGGAGGGCCTCAATCTGCCTACTCCCTCCTGTCTTCAGGGTTAGAATGGAAGTTCTTCATTCTCTATTCTGTAGAATTCATTCCATATGTTTCTAGTCATATTCGTATGAATTAAGAGCTTTTCTTCTTTAGTTAAATCAAGCTTATTCAGCTTAGATGTTGCTATACGAAGTAATACTCCTATTGTGAGATAGCTGGCTCTTCCAAGTTCACACAGTATATTCCTGAATATCCATTGGTTGAAGTCCCACATCTCTACATACATATGATTAGTAATAAAGGTTGATGGATACGGTCCGAACGTCTCATTGAGATTTATTGTTACTAAGTGAGAATGTTGCTTTACCAACGACAAGAGTAGTGTGTAACGATCTCGTAATGAGTTGTTCTTATCCTTGATAGTAAAGATATGATCTATTAACATAGAGCTTGCCTATCAAATCCGTTTATTAAATCACAGATGGTATCCACCGAAACCTTAAATTCTTGTACAAGAGCTCGAATAATCTTGGTACTAGACACCCCCTGCTGAGTGAGCAAGTAGTACTGTTCCTTGATATCGGTCTCCCTATCCATCGGGAGTTCGAGCTTTCCTGTTGTATGGAATTCGTTCTTTGCAAAAACAGAATAGTTCATGCCACGCATAGGTGTAAAGGTCCACATCTCAGGGAACAGCTCAATATTAGCCAGTATCTCTTTTGATGCTTCTCTTAGTTTGCGCTTCTTGAGGAAATACCCCAAGTCAAAACCTCCGTCTAATTGTAACGTAGGAAACAGACCTTTCACCACGATTATGATGAGGTCCGTGTCGCGTTGACACATATATGTACCTGCGCTTAATGGGAATTGATTACGTACCATGTTTTATGTGCTTTAGAATTATTTTTACTATATCTTGAGTTAACTTGTATTTCGATTCCAGTTCTTCGATAGTGTCTTTTTCTGATTTGTATAGCACATTATGATTTATATCATATATGTTTTTGAAAACAGGATACATTCTTTGTAGATATTGTACCCATTTATCAGCTATTTTGAATCTTTCGAAGACATCTTTATCTAAGTCTGGAAAATTAATACTTGTCCAAAACGTATGGAAAAACATTCTTTTCGGTATGTTGTGAATACTGTATCCGTGTTGTTTAAGTATGTTTGCATGTTTCCATGACCATACTCTCACATCTTCAGCAGTCACAGCCTGTTTTAAACCAAGAGCTTGCTTTACAGCAAGACTTCTTTGTTCTACAGGCACATGTTTTACAAACTTGTTATATATGTGCTCAATATAATTATTTTTGCACTTACAAATTTGTAAAGCAATATCAACATGTACAGGTAACCTGTCACGTATCATTCCTCGGAAACCTTTTGATGAGTGTTTCATATTGATTCTGTTTTAGTTGGGCGTGGGGAATCGAACCCCATACAGTCCTATTACTCGCCCATGACACTTTGGTAGTCGAACCTGATTAGCACTTACGCTACGTGAGTGTAATCTACGATATTATAATCGCCAGTTGATGTTTAATGCGCAGTTAACGGATTTACTTCCTCATACAATCAAAACCAGTTAGGCCCATAAAATGAGTAACTATTCTCACGAACCGTTACCCTGTGAGTTACGATAATAAACAATAATTAAAAAACATCAATTAAAAAACTTATGGAATTCGTGGACCTAGTGGGATTCGAACCCACGTCTTGTATGATTAACTCATCCCCACACATAGTTCCATAGAGAATGGCCAAACTCCCTATGGATGCAGCACGCTACGAAATACTGCGATAGTTAGAGATTCCAAAACTGATTCAAGATTCTGTTTGGGCTAACTATATTCTCTTTGATAAAACACACTTCAAGACGGAACCTACACGCATATGTAGGGGCCTTAAAGACTTATAGTTCTTGCATGTTCGATCATTTGATACGACAGTAGTTTATCCACCCCTGTTAGAGTGTTTTCGTCCCACATTGGCTCATGGCTCTGTGTGATAAGTCAATTCTTATGCTTTTAAAATACGTTTCTACGGCTCCAAACAATCATGATCCATCTGCGGTCATATTGAGTGATACATCGGGTTATTAATATTTCAAAAGCGCTCATGGCTCTTAGGCTCTTGAGTTGGACTTTGTAGTTCTATTTACAGATACTATCTGACGATAGATTACCACTTGTAGTACTCGCCAAACGCGAGGCGCACCTTGTTCATCTCCTTGTCGAACTGGTCATCGCACTTGCGACGAAGCTCGTAGATGTCGTCGTTGATCTTGCCCTCCCAGACATCGTAGTCGGTGATGTCGATACACGGCTCGAACTTGTCACCAAGCTTGACCTTCTTGTCCTCAAGCTTGTTGTCCTTGCCAGGCATCTTGAGAGTCATCTCATCGCCCTTGACCTTGTGATGATCGAGGAACTCACGTGTGACCTCGAAGCCCATCAGGAACTTCACGAAGTCTGAACGACGGACCAACTCCTCCTTGGTGATCTCCATCTCGCGCTTGCGACGACGAACATCGATGAGGGTCTTTGCCTCCTTGAATGAGGCGCGTGAGAAGCGAGTCTTCTTCTGCTCCTTGATGCGCTCGTCCTGCTCATTCTTGAGCTCTTCCTGGATCTTCGTGGCCATCTCAGAGCTACCGAGATTCTTGGCGTTGATCACGTCCATCACGTTGTCGCTGGTCATTACTACCGGGGTTGTTACCTTTGCAGGCTTTACACTGTTCTTGTTTGCCATTTTTGATAAATGTTTAAAAGTTAACTAATGCACATATTTGTCTAAATCTTCATCAAACACTGTGCTATGTCTGAAGGATCTGTTGTACGGCGTCATTTGCTTATGACGTTTTGCCTTCACAGGCTGACTATCTTTACGATAGTCCTTGTACGATCTACTCATACTAACGGAGTTTGTGTACAAGTGCAAGATCACGAATGATGTTGATAACCTCTTTCGTGATGTTGTACCTTTCACGAATATCAAGAGGTATCTTGATGAACACGTTGTCTCTGCTAAGCACTATGAATGCGTTGCGAAGCGCTTTTGACGCATCTACATCGCTATTCAGGTGTCTCACGAGTGCTGCGTTAAGTGCAAGTGTGATTACCGCAGCATTGCCAGTCTTGAGTTTGTCCTCAAAAACATTACCAATAACCTTTGCAGCCGCCTCTTCAGGTGATACCACCATTGCGGGCTGACCATCTTGGCCATTGTCATTAGCAACGTGCTTAGCAATAATCTTCGTGATGTCGTCTTTGTTGAGAACGGCTACAGTCGGATAATTCACGATCCCATCAGCACAAAGACTAACGAATGCTTCGATAATCCTGTTCTGATCTTCAATACTCGGCATCTTACCGTTGTACTCCACAACGACAATATATTTTGCCGGTCTGCGGAAGAACTCTGCTTTTTTACTCATAGCGAGAAGTGTTTATAAGTTGGACTTTGACACCATCAATGATAGTGTCTTTTGTATCACATACTATAGAATCTGCCGTGTGTTTCCCTCGCAAGGCGGAATAAACATCCTTACGATCGAGGAACTCTCGTACAATATCCTTTTTAGTGAATGATTCGCTCTTTGACGAAACAACAGTTGCAACATTGTACAAGTCTTCAGGCGACATTGCCTTAAAGATGATACTGTCGCAATAATTGCTGTTGGCCTCGTCATTGACCCAACTCAAGAAGTCCGTCACTCTGGACCACTGTTCAGCCGGCTTTGAAACCACTGTTGTGGTATCAACCGGTGTTACGTCGGGCTTATGTTCGCATGATGACGTTGACAACGCCATACTCACGACAACAGCCCACACTACCGCTACAACGAGCGATGCTTTGATGAAATGTTTCATTTTGATAATGAATTAAATTAAACATATATGTTCGTTCACTCTGTATTTATAGAGGCTTGTGACTCTCATCTTTCGATGGCTACATTAAACGAAACCCCCCATAGAGTGGGAAAGCTCTATGGGGGATAATGTTAATCAGTTAAAAACTGAGTTGGTTTGAGACGTAGATCTCCAAACATATTTGTTAGTTCTCTAAGTCTATTCTTTGTTACTTTACGCACATACAGTCTGTATTTGGGCTGTCCAGCCACAATGACTTTTTTATACGCATGTACTTCAAGAAGTTCTGACCTGTCATGGTTGTATGGAACCATTAGTTTCAACAACATGGTTTTATCTTCTATGAAGTCTTTTTGTAACCACTCGCGCATACTTTTCACAGGATTTACATGAATCTCAATTTCTTGAGATCCAATGTGCTCAGCAATGGCTTTGTTTACTGCTGCACATGTAATCAGACTTACGCTTAAATAATGTACTCGCATATTATTGGACCGTGTATAAATGTCCGTTAATCTTTGAACCTGTTTCCTTCGTATACTTCTCAATCTGCTTTTTCAACAACACAGCTTGTACAACTGTTAGTTTACTTGCGATTAGAATAGAGCTACCACCTATTCGTAAGAATAGTTTTGATGTTGGGTTGCCCTGTTTGTCCGTCTTAGCTATTTTCATTGCATTTGACTCATTATTGCGTCTAGTTCTTGGTTTGCCTCTACGCAATCACACATGATACCTTGTAATAATGACATTAACTGTTCAATATCACTCGATATGTTAGTAATCTCCTCAACTGAAAGTTCTTTATCAGGCAATGGAATCTCAAGATGAAATCCAGTGTCTGTTATCCAGAAACGAACACCTTCACGTTTCATGAGCATATTCATGAAGTAGGAAAGATTTTCTTTTCTGTATGCGTCACTAATCAGATTCAGATTGTGTACTATTTTACAGTACAGTTTATCCTGATGAATAACGGTTTCTGGATTGTAGTTTATAGAACTCTCATACAGTTCTTGATCTTTTTCATCACTCATGACACTTGGTTTTATTGTAATCATTTATGATGTTGCTTATGCGATTGAATTTCGCATACACATCGATCAACAACTTAGCCAGCACAGTGCACATCTCCTTGTCATTGATCACATGCTGCATTTTCTGACGCGTGTGATAACTTACTTCAATGACAATTTGATTGTTGTCCGCACCCTTAATCTCGATGTTCGTGTTTTTTACGAGTACATCGTTGATTGCGCCGATCACAGGTCTCAGCAAACCTGGATCTTTGATGTCTTTGTCTCTTGTGACATCGACCATCTTCTTCAAATCGACAAGCGTCTCATTCATCGCACAACCCTCCCTGATTCTGCTACGAGGCACAGATTCTGTCCTCTGTAGATGTTCATCACTATGACGATATCCTCCTTGTCAAAAGGAGTTTTGTCAAGACCAGCTTCTACGATAAAGCCTTCGTTTACACCACAGATGTTGTCATTCTTGTCTGCGATGAATGACACATCTATCTCATCACCAAAGGGAGTTTCGTAACGTAACAGAGGTGCAATAAAACCACTGACCTCTGTGGCACCAAACTTATGGCCAAAGAACTCACGTAGTTGGTGTTTGTTCATCACACCATGATTTCCGTTACGATGACGTGCAACTTTACGATTACGCTTGTTGCTCTTACGACGTTTGCTATACGTCTTCTTTTTACTTTCGATTTCCATGTTTTATTGATTAAAACTTGTTAGTATGAAGTGACTGGGGTTATTCCACAAGATTTTGATATCTTGTTGAAAGCATCGCAATACTTATTGTATGCGACACCTTTTCTACGTTTCATTTCATCAGGTCCGTTATAGTACGGATCGAAGTTGTCGTAGAATTGGGACTCGCTGAGCAGATTCTCCGTTGCTGCTACATACTGTTTGTATGCGTCAAGAGTGTCTTTATACTGACTCTTGTAGTAACGGCTCATCTCTGCGATCTCCCGGTTCATATCACCGGTCATGTTCATTTGTCCAGCAGAGCAGCCAATGAATACACTGATTATGGCTGTTACGATTACTATAACCGCTTTGTTCATTGTTTTGAGTGTTTAAATGTTGTGCAGTCCTATTTAGAACGCCGAACTGCTTAGGCGTGTACGTCATTATCGTCTCCTTTTAACAATGTATTTGGTTTTGTATCGTATCAAACCAACAATGATACCGTTCTTAAGACGGATAGCTAATGATGGTTCAATTTGATTCTGTTTACATGCATTGATGTACGAGAGAACAGTCTTAGAAACAGGGATTAGTTCTGAGATATTCTCTTGCTTATCGTTGTAAACTGCGTAGTAACGAACTGCACCTTTGTCTGTTGTTTGAGATACAATTCGTTCGATATTCTGATACTTCACGATAGCTGTGTCATATTGCGCTGTTTGAGCACATGCACGAGTCGCGAAAAGCATGAATATGAATAATAGGATCAAGAGTCCTATTTTATGACCAGGATCTAACCGATCATGATCATCTTTTTTCGTTTTCGGTTCCATTTTTAGATTAATTGTTAAGTTGAATACTTGTTCATCCGTAAGTCCAAAGTCGTATGAGGCTTCGTTGCTCGAAATAAACATTTTTTCTGCAGCCATAGTCTCATGATCATCTGATATGAAGAATTTTGTTCCTTTTGGAATAAATGCTTTTACTGGTACCAGATTGAACATGTCTATTTGATACTTATCGAATGGAGAGAAACGGAGCCTTGTATAAGCATGCACCAAGCCTGAACGAAGGTTTTGCGTGATATGGTCTTTGTCAAGTACCCATGTACCTTTTGCGTATAGAAATTGATCTAATAACACAGGCGTATGCATGTATACAGTGTCATACCCATTGTACTCGTTTATCTGCAACACCTTCACAACCGGAATATCAACAGGAGCTACGTATGGCTCAAGTTGACTTGTAACTAAACACATGATAACCTCCTTTAAAAGATTATTTACTAAGGATGAGTTGGTATTTTCATCCAATGCGTTGGCATATTCGGTTTTGCAAACTTCATATGGCGCTCGTCTAACATACTAGCTGGGACATCATCGTAGTCGTCTCCTTCTTCATAATGTGTCACATACTCATCCCATGAAGCATTACACCATCGAAACACATTGTCTCTTCGGTGAGTTTGTACTTCTTCTGTTCCATGTCAATCGATCTTAGTTATTTCTTCGATAACGACATCACCACCTTTGTCCACTATTGATTTTTTTAGCTCAACAGCTGTAAAGTAGTTCAAACCTCGGGCTATTACAAGTGGCCAGCTGGTAGTACGTACAAGGTTGGCGTATGATTTGCTGCCGTAAATTGATTCCACAATGTTTGCAATATCTTCACGATGAACACCACCACTACGTTCTGTTAACACGGCTTGGTAGGTACAACTTGAATCTTGATCTTTAGATACTGCTTCTTTTGTGTTGCTTGGGAAGTCAATACCATACTCCTCCTTCAGTATTTTTGCGGCTTCACTATTGATAGCATCTCGTAACATTTGTTTGATATCCATCTTGTTCTTTTTTGAATTTGACTATCTACAATATTATACGAATAGGCCCCGCAGGGATGGCCTTTCGGCCGTTCCCTGAGGCGATCAGCGTGCTTGCGTGCGCGTTTGCGCAGGAGGCAGCTGTTGCAAGCTGTCGATGCCAGCAAGCTTGTTGTAGGCGTCGCAGAAGCGTCGGTATGCTCTTGAGACTGCGTATGCCTTGGCGTCGTCGCCGTCGTAGAAGGGATCGACTGAGTCGTCATCGATGCCGAGAGCTTCGAGCAGTGTGAGTGCTCGGTCAGCGAATTCTCGGTAGATAGCGAGAGAGTCTTCGGCGGTTACGCATCGCTTTTGGTAGGAGTAAGCGGCTGCGTTTCCGTCAGTTGTGCCAATAGCATGGCCAGCTACGAAGCCTACGAATAGGCAAATAGCTATGATTGCTGTAAGAGCAAGGGAGTTCTTCATTGTCGTGAGTGTTTAAGAAGATGAATGAGGTCGTATTTGGAACGCCCGACCTCGATAGGCGTGATGGAGTGGTTATGCAGGAAGATCGTCGCTGTCAGCCGGTGCAATGCTGTCAGCTTCATACTTCTTGTAGAAACCTGCGTGCAACAGTGAAGTTACGCGCTCGGTGGGAGAGAAACCTCTGCGATAGTTGCCATCCATGTCTTTCCAGCTCACGACCGTGAACTTGGATTGAGGGACAGCGTTCTCACGAGGCTGATTGTTGTCATCGCAAGCGATGTACTGGTCCGGCATCTCAATCTCTTCGACGAAGACATTGGGAAGAACGTCGGCAGGGAACGGCTTGGACGCGTCTTTCAGCTGTGCAGGCTTCCATTGAGGACGACCCCATGCATCTGGGACGTCAGGAGCGCTGTCTGCATAGTGCTGACAGAACAGGTCGACAAGGTCCTTGTCGTAGCGGTTTGGTACGAGAACCATCTCGATGGTTTGTCCGAAGATTGGGTCACGTTCGTCCTTCAGCTTAACGCGGACTACTTTGTTACCTTTGGCTTTGCTTTCCTTCGTTACCGTGGTGATGATCACCGATGTGATTTTTCCGTTCATGATTTTGTGTGTTTAGCTGGGCAACGACCTCGCTGCCCTTCTTGCTGTGGATGCCGCAGGAATCGAACCTACGCACTGTCGCTATCATCTGACAGAGTACCATAGCACCCGAATATGACCCCGAAGGGCCATATATTAATCATGACTATGAATATGGGATTCGGCACGCTTGCCGAAATTTGGGATGTGTGAAATGTTTCGCAACATGTCACGAGCCTTATCTCTAAGACAAATTAATATCATAAGGCTAATCCACAGAAAAGAACGGGGTTGGATAAGGAGACCGAAGGTCGACCAAGAACGGGTTTGGATAAGGAGCTCGAAGAGCGACAGAGGTCCTAAAAACAGCAAGGTGTGTCCACCAAGCTGTTAAAAGAAGAAGCAAGCGGCCGAAGCCGCCTGCCTGTTAGAAGTCGAATTTAATGTCGACAGGACGAATGGACCAGTTCTGATGTGAAGACATCCAGTCGCCGTAGCGTTTGCAAATGTCTTCGACAGACATTGGAGTAGAACGCTTGTAGTCTTTGTAGTTGAATACGCGGCCGTCAGCCAGTTTAACTACCTTAGTGTACGGAATAATGAGTTGTGCGATCATAATTGTAAGTTTTTAAGTTAATGCTAATCAGAAGAAAGGTACAGGGTTGGATAAAGAGGACGAAGTCCGACCCCCGGGGGTACCTTGGGTGCACCGGACCATGGGGGAGGTGCTATGGGAGACTTTCCCGTTTAAATATGTTCAAAATAAAATTTTAAATTATCACATTCTCGTTTAAGTATACATAATATAAAAATTTTACTTTCTCGTTTAAACATATTCAAAATAAAAATATTTTATATTCTCGTTTAAAAATAAAATAAAAAATCCAACCCGAAGGCTGGATTTCTTAATTAACATACCTATTTGTTGTTGTAATAATCGGGTTTGCATCTTGCAAAAATGGCGGCAGTATTGAATTTATAGTATTCATAGTTTTATTTCGTTTAATGTTATTTCTACAATGCCTTTCTCCAAATAGCTTCGGTGGGGCTGGCTGGGTTATAAAATATGTTATAATAAGGCTCTTTGTCCATCATTCTCGCATAATAATCAGCAGCACTTTGTTTTTCTGGAATCCTATATCCAAATACGTTCGTATTCAACCCGTATCCGTGTGCGGCGAGGTTCATTGCGTTTTTAATCGCATTTCCTTTGAAAACACCGTATGTTTTAGAATCAAGCCCTGTCTGTTTTTCCAACAATCTCATATCTCCAATTCGTGGAGTACCTCTCCTAGAAGCAAGTCTTTGTACTTCAGAAGAATATTCGTTAGCGTGTACTTTACGTGGATTACGACCTATATCAAACCTACCTAGCATTATAGGCGTTGTTTCAACATTTAACGCGTCCAGGTGTTGTTGATACAAATCTCTTAGTTTGGGAGAAGACAATGTTCTTATACCAGCATTCTTTGCCCACTATAACGAATTCTCATTTCCAGAAATCAACACAACAGACTTTGGGTCTACATTTATTCTTTGACCGTTTATAAATACATCAGATGGATCTATTGATTTTAAGGAGTTACCTGCATTCTTAAGAACCTATTGGCCATTAAGTATATATGTATCGAAAGTGGTCCAATCTCCCTTTCTATGCGATACGACTGGGCGATCTAGTGTGAAATTAGTATGTGGTTGATTATTCCACCCTTTCCCGCCTGTAAAATCCAACATCCCGTTATCGAGCTTTCGAGCATGACTGTTTATTTTTCTAAACAGATCACCGGGCAATCTTGATACATCTGGTAAACCGAAATTTCTAGCCATACTTGCATAAGCATTGGTGATTGGATTCTTAGACCAGTTTCCAAATCTTGCAGAAAAATCAGTGTACTTATCCCACAACATTCCATTGTACAAACCTTTCTTTATAAAACCTGGTATTTTACCACCAACCCAATAACCAGGGTTAGACATATTTCCTAGAAACCCACCAACATCTCCAGCGATATCGGAAGCCATACCAAGTTTTTGTAAATATGGTGTTATATACTCACGCCCATACTAATCGAAACTTTTTCCAGTAGTATGTTTCAGAAATTCATCTGCGCCATATCCAACAATCATGCTTGCAGCACCAGGTATTGTAAACGTTGGTAGAAATCCGCCAACAGCCATCTCAAGGCCTTGTGTTTTAGGATTATTTATTTTGTTATAATTGAACAGTGCTTGTGAATAATCGTCTCGTAACTTGTTAACATAACCATTTTGTTCTTTGAATTCTCCAGGCATCACACTTACTTCCTCTAATGGATGTTCAACGTTGTACGTATTACCAGATGCATCAGCCCACTGACCTGAATCATTCATATACGTATATGTTGGAGATCCATTGACACTGTTTAAGAAAGCTGGCAACCACTAATTACCAACCTTCATTACTTTATTTGTTTGTCTTATTTTAGGCATAATAAAAAAGAGCCTACTTAACGTAGGCCCTGAATAAATTTGTTTAAGTATGTATTTAATCTTAATTGCAACGCAATTGATCTTAAATACGCGTTTATTTAACGCGTATTTGATCTACGAAATCAATCAGATAAAGATGTTCTTTTCCGTATATCTGATCTTTTGGAACAGTACTCATAATCTTTCTGTTGTACTTTTTAGCTTGAGACTCAAGAGATCCTTTGAAGTAATTCTTGAAAGACATTGTACCGTGTAACTCGTGGCAATTACCACTCCAAGGAGCATCCTTAGCGAATAGATAACCTCTGTTGTATAAACTATCATTGTTGTTACAAATACCATTCGTCCATTCTTTGTACGATTTTATTCCAACTCTCCATAGATTATGGTATAAATCACATAACGAACAGAGTTGGCTTGTGCTTTCTGCAATAAACCTTCTCTCGACATCTTTTGATCCTTTTTCGAGCCATATACGATAGATAGCATCTGGATATCGTAACTCAAAGAAATGGCATATTGATGATATTGTTGCAAATGTTTCATTGAACTCAGCCGCTCCATGACACACTCTCCATCTCCATCCGTCTCTACAAACACGTACATCAAACATACGAACTCCATGCTCATACTGTTCATCCAAGCTCATATTTTGAGCTTTCCATGTTCTACGCACTAAAGACTTATTGTATATACCCTTAGTAGCTTTATGGAACGTATAACTATCATGTGATCCTATCATACCTCAGTCGCTTTTAACAGTTCGATATATTTGTTTCGTAACTCATCATCTTTAACTGGATCTAAGATCTTATCCCAATCCAACACAGATGGCTCATCTTTTGTTTCAGCCTCATATTTAGCAATAATAGCTTGTTTCGTATCTTCATCAAGCTTATCATTATCAGCTGATATAATTGATGCAAATGCTATATACATAAGCTGTTTAGACAACGAAGTATTTACATCAATGTTATTTGTATGTTCTATATTATCCATGATTTTTATTTTTAGATTTTTTCAATGGTACAAACGCATATTCGCACGCATATGATGATATCATTTTTTTCTTCTTTCCTGTAGCTGGATATTTGCCAACCTCAAACAGGTTATCTGATGTATATAACTTACCTATTGGCACTAACTCTATTGGTTTACCAGTGTACCAAACCTCGCCTGTTATATGAGCATCTGGACATTGTTTTTTCGTAGGTTTATGAACCTTTATCTTCTAATTAACTGGCACATATACTACGTATGAATAATTAAAGCGAAGTGTGCCTTGCGCAGCCAAACATCCTATCAACGAGTCACTGAAGCATAATCTAGGAGTTTTGTTATCTTCATGACCATTCTCGGTGAGACCATTGATAGGAATGGTTGGTGTCATCGTTATCTTATCTGCATAAAAACTATCAATCCTGTATAACATCGTTTAGTATATCTGATATTTGATGTGCTATTAGTTGAGCATCTGGATGAGCTCCTTTAGCTAATCTTAACTTTAACATTTTATCCCAATCATCTATGAATCCTGTCATAACAAACTCAGTCTTAATTCCACAAGGGAGAAGATCTCTAGCTCGTTCAGCTTTCAAACCTTTAGATAACAAGGTCTTATATACGGATTCAGATGCTGTTATGTGATCTTTAAACAGCTTCTTTGTTTCAGCATCATACGTATTCCAGTCAGACGGATAGATATATTCAAGATCTCCGTTATACGTAACATACCTTGTACTTTCTTGCAGGAATGAAAATACTCTATGTCTCATGAATGATTGAGAGTTAATCCTGTTGCACGTAATCCTGAATGAATAACGCTTTACGTGAAGCTTATGAGGCTCTGTGAGATATTTGAGATCGTAAGTCCAACCATTCTCGATAATCACTCGATAGTTTGTTGTTATGTATGCATTTCCATCAAACTCGATAACTCTAGAATACTTGTTTTGTTGATACATCTTAACCATCCCTTTGTACAACTTCTCGGTTTTAGGTATTGTCAAATAGATCGTAGCATGCTCTAATGCGGCACCATGGTTGTACGATATGAGTTTATTAGTAAATGCCTCAGCTGTTGTAGAACGCCCATTCTCATCAAAAGACATATTCTTCTCTGATTTGTACGAAGTTCTACCAGCAAGCTCAACCATTTCGAATATTCCAAGTTTGTCGTACTGCTGAGTAAGTAATTCAACATGTGGTTTAATCATCTTCATAATCAACGTTGTTATATATTCTTAATAACTTCTTCTATGCCTGTATCATACGATCAACAGATTTTACATATTCAGGATCTGTTGCTGTTGATTTTAGCCTAGACGTGCGCTATATATTTTGTGCACTCTTTTGTTTCTGGTCCGTGTTCTCCTTGTGTGACATAGTGATATGATTGATTCTATTTAAACTCGTTGTATTTTCTATATGCTTTGCTTCGTATGTATCTATCACTATCTCGATGTATGTGTTTTAACATAGACTCTCCTGTAACGCATCCTGAGACTCCTAGGTTGCAAATATTGTCTAAAAAAGATAAAATTCCATCTTCTCCAAACTATTTTTTTAATATTCCATATGTCTCTGTTGCTTGTACAACATAAGGATTGTGTTTATCGTACATTGGATCAACACCAGCTATATACGAAATATTCATAGGAATCTTGTGTATATAGAAATATTTGCATGTATCTGTTACAGGAACTGATTTCTACTACATAGATAAGAAATCCGCATAATACAAAATAGCACTTAATTCAAACTTATTCATGTTATCTAATATAATCTAATTAGTCTCATGAGTCTATGTAGGGACGTAAGAAGTAATATTATATAGTCTTACTTTCCTAAGGAGACTCATGTTATATTATATATAGTCTTACTTATTATCATGAGACTCATGTATATATTATTAGTCTTACTATTCTACTTAGACTCATGTTATTATATTAGCTAATATAATCTAATATAGTTTATATATAATATAATATTCCCCCGAAGCTCTCGTGGCTGTAACGTATTAACTAAGCGTTTTGGTTTCACAAGCTATGAAAAAATTTATAAAAAAATAAATTTTTAATATTTTTGCAACCAAAATGCGCACTTCATACGTTACTGCCCCAGTAATTTAAAACAACAGATTGCTATGACAAAGAAATTAGAAGTGATTGAACCGTTCTTCGGACTTGAACTTGGTGATGTTATGAATCTCTCTGATGACGAAAAGTCTTATGTTGCAGAGTATAATTCTGCATACAAGGAGAATGACGATGATGATTCTTCTGTAAAGGCTACCTATTCGTCCAAGTGCTCTATCTCTGTCGATTATGCAAAAGAGCTTATTGACGAGGGCATGCTTAAGGAGCTCATTGATAAATCAGAGCCGTTTATAAATGTGTTTGATGAGATCGATTCATTGATTGAGAAGTATACGTATGACCTGAACAAGGTTGATACACAGGATATGCCTGAGTGTATGAAGGTCGAACAACGTACAGTGATGCTTAATCTCATCAAAGTTCTTAACTATTTAAAGGGTCTTAAGAAGTAATGCAAGAGAAGATTAATCAGAAACCTTTAGCTGAGGATGTAAGTAATAAGATCAAATATGAGTTCTTTGACAGCTTTTTAGTAAAGCCGCTTACACCAGTAAAGGTCAAGAAGGAATTCAGTACACCGATTGCGACAGATAAGCCTAAGGCTGATAAGAACGGAATCGAGGCAACTGATTATGATAAAGTAAAGAAAGAAGTTAAAGAGGTTGATTCAGACTATTTAACAGGTATTGTACTTAAGGTTCCATACAGATATACTAAATGGATGGGGAATGAGAAGAGTTATGATCTTCCTCCGATACATGTTGGAGATACGATTTTCTATAAAGCCAGACACTTTGAGTACTTCGATCTTGTTAAAGACTCTCATCTAGTACGACAATTTGACATTATCGGAAAGGTTCATGATTGATGTTAATAGTTTGAGCAATCAAATATCTAAAGAACTCAATATTGATAAAAACATTGTCAATGATGTTATACACCAGGTATTTGATTGTACAGCAACGATTATGAAAGACCCGAATGATCAAAGAGATATATTGTTTGCTAAGTTATTTAAATTTAAATTAAAACCAAGATTTAAACATGAAAACGATTGCAGCGACGTATAATTCAGATGTACTTATTGTCGATACAGAAACCGCTAATATCGAACCGCTTGATGTACAAAGAAATGCGTGCAACAGAGTATACATGGCTCCTGAAGATATGCATTTCAAGTTCATAGATCGCGACAGGAGTGTTGAAGAGTTCGATGTTAAAGCTGGCGATATTATACTTGCGTTTTGGGACACAGATTTCCCGCACAAGTATATAAAGATAACATCTAACGAGTGGAAAGAAAACCTCGATAACTATAATAAACGAATGAAAGAACTTAAAACAATTAACGATGAAGTCAATGAAGCCTGTTAAGAAATATGTGATCGTAGATCTTACAAACGTTGAGAGCCCCAGTGATGTATATGCAGCTTTTGTAGAGGCTAAGTGTGGTGTAGAGCCTATCACTAAAGAGGAGATGTTCAACTACGCTATGCACGTCACAGAGCTGATGAATTCAAACATCGTCAAATCATGCGCTTATCTAGTAGATTATATTGATGCACTGATTGATACAATTGAGAGTGTTTATGATAATGATGATTCTGATGACGCTGAGAACGCCGTGATAAAGCGAGAGGGTGAGGAGAATGAGGTTGAGAAGAAGCCTAATATCTTCAAGCGTTTCTGGAACTGGATTACACGTAAGAAATAAATAGTTGGTTACTAAAAACTATCTGCAGTGACACACAACACTGCAATGCGGGAGTAGCTTATGAGGTAGAGCAGTGTGAAGTCTGGAATAATATCAGATGGGATCCTCATGGAAGCAGGTTCGAGTCCTGCCCCTGCGCAAAAAACTACAATATGTGGCTAAAAGAATCTAATAGACCAAAACATTTGTTGTACGCTATTCCTGCAGCATTTGTTGGTACGATATTATTCAGTACAGGTCTAGCGTTTGGAATGGAGTTTAAAGACAAACAATGGGGAGGTAAGTTCGATTGGCTTGATATAGCTGCTACAGAAATAGGTGGTTTAATCGGACAAGCACTTCAAATAGGAGTGATTTCATTATTTGTTTAATTAATTAACCTCCTTAAGAAAGAGGTTAACACTGCCCTATAGTATAACGATTATTACTACTGTCTCTTTTATCCAATGAATAATTGAATATATGGAAAATAAAATATATAAACTCTCAGACGAACAGTTTGTTGAGTTGCTCAAGAATAGTTCGACTATATCAGAAGTATTATTTAAACTCGGTTATAGTGTAAAAGGTAATTCTTGGGGATTTGCTAAAATTAGACAAAGAATGTCTGATTTAAACTTAGATGGAAGTGTGTTTAAAGGTAAATCTCCAATTACAAAATATGGTAGTTTACATAAAGTAAATGCTTCAGATATATTAAAACCTAATTGTAAACATGCTCGTTCTGTTTTAAGACGATATGTCATAAAAAATAATCTAATCCCATATCGATGTGCGATTTGCGGATGTGTTGAATGGCAAGGTCGTACATTAAGCTTAGAGCTTGATCATATAAACGGAATCAATAATGATAATCGTATTGAAAATCTGCGGTTTCTATGTCCGAATTGTCATAGTCAGACAACTACTTACGGTAGTAGAAACCAACAAAGAAATGATTCTGAATATGAAATTACAGACGATCTTAGAAACTTAGTTGAAGCTGAGTATCAAAAACGTCGTAATATAAAACAGGTTTCTTCAGCACTTGGTGTTCGTAGACATGTTGTAAACAGGATTGTTAGCGAAAGCGGTTTGAAAAAATCTAATCAAAAATATGTGATTCGATACGATGAGAATTGGAACGAAATTGCACGATATGGTTCTTTGATAGAGACCGCAAAGCAACTCATTCTCAACAACGAAGTTAAAACAAAACGAATTAAAACATGTACTCGTACGATCATGTACAATAAGGATAATTTTTGGTTGAACAGTCATTGGAAAATATTGGATGGTAGCGGGATAATAAATAATCCGCTATTAGAATCTTCTCTAATTGACTCGGAAAACAATGTTGACGAGGCGCAAGCGAAAGCAGCGTGACAGACTAAACGAGAAGACTGATCTTAGGATTGGATACAATAGTCGAGTTAATGAAAACAGAAGAAGTGGGTTTGACTCCCACTGGGGCTACTAAAATATAATAAGATGGAAATTAAATTCAAGAAACTTTCTCATAAGGCTGTAATGCCTTCAAAAGCACATAAGACAGATGCTGGTTTTGATCTAACTACTACGGGTATAACAACAGAGTTGAATGAGTGTGGTCAGCTGGTGATCGTATATCATACAGATCTTGCACTGGAGATTCCTGAAGGATACTTTGCTCAGCTGATGCCAAGATCATCTATTGCAAAGAAGTCATTACGTCTTACGAATAGTTGTGGTGTGATCGATTCAGGCTATCGTGGTGAAATACTTGGTAAATTTATAGCAACTACAGATGTTGTTCCTGCCGTATACAAGGCTGGTGATAAATTTGCTCAGCTGGTGATCTTGCCTGTTCCTGATGTAGAGTTTGTTGAGTCTGATAGTCTTTCAGAATCTGATCGAGCTGATGGTGGTTACGGATCTTCTGATAAGGCACAGACTGCTGTAGACTCTGATGCTAACACATCTAACAACGACGAAAATATTTCAGTGCAAAGTGCACGACCGACAGATTGGCAGTCTGCAGTAACTGAGGACAATCAGTGCGAGTCTGCAGCATAATAACACATGACAACCATCAAGGTTGTTTGGAAGTTTAGCTCAGTTGGTTTAGAGCGTCTGCCTTACAAGCAGAAGGTCGATGGTTCGAATCCACCAACTTCCACCTTCATTTTTTTCATACTGACTTTTTGAATTTGCGTTACTCCAACTTCGGTTGGAGTAATTGCGTATATACGTATATATAAATATGATTTATTCAAAGCTTAGACGTACAAATATATAGAATGCGGCAGGTACTCCTGTCACACCTCGTATTTTACATATGCAAGAGCCTGATAAATTGAAAATCGTGGATAGCTCTCAGTTTCAATTCGGAGATGTTCTCGATGCAAAATCCACAATGGAACTTATCGGAAAGGGCGGTGGTTCTGGTGTAGATATGAAAATGCTCTAGGCATATGTGAACAAAATGACGATTGAGTATGATCCAGCAACTAAATCTGTAAAACTAATCTCTCCAGATGGGATTGTTATTGGATCTGCTGATATGTCATCTATTGCAACAGAGGGTGGTGTTGCAATTGAATCTGGTTCTTACGATAAGGGTAGTGATAAACAGAACGTGCTGCGTCTGAAAATGACTGATGGATCTTCTAAGGAGATCTCGATGAACGATGTTATGGACTCTAATGACGATTATTCTATCGACACAAAAGACATCGCATCAATCTTAAATTAATCACTTAAGTTTTTAAATTATGGAAGAGATTAACAAAATTTATACGAGTGACACGGCTAATAGCTTTAGCAATGGTGCTATGATGGGCGCAATGCTTGGTAATAATGACCGCAACGATGCCTTGACAGCTATGTTAGCTAATGGTGGTAATCAGCAGATGTGGAATAACCCGTTTGCATATCTGATATGGTTGATATTTGCCGGTCAGTTCGGTGGCTTCGGCAATAATGCAAATAATTGTATTGGTGATCAAATCCAGAGTTTACAAAATCAGATTCAGGACAACCATAATAGTGATCTCACTATGCAGGCTGTCAATGGTAATAGTGAGGCTATTGCACAATTGTCTCAGACATTGAACGTCGGATTCAATCAGGTACAGTCAGCTGTTAACCAGATGAGTACGATGATGCAGGGTGGTATGAATAACATCAATACATCCATTTTGTCTCAGGGTTACCAGAATCAATTGAACAATTGTCAACAGACAAATACCATTTTGATGCAGAGTCAGGCGCTTCAGAATGCTGTTCAGAACGGTTTCGCACAGGTAGGTTTCCAGGCTGAGCGAAACGCATGTGATGCTAAGGAAACAAGTACACAGAATACACAGAAGATCATTGATACCCTGACTAATCATTGGAATCTGGAGCAGCAGACTACGATTCAGCAACTACGCGATGAGATTGGTAGACTAAATCAGACCAATGCTCTAATCTCAGTTCTTAAACCGAGCTCTGCTGTCACAACAACTACAACAGTTTAATAAAATAATAAATGCAATATTTAGATCTATTAGGCCTTCAGCAACTTTGGACGTCTGCTAAGGCCAAGTTTGCTACAAAGGGTACTCTTGCAAATAGTGGTATTACAGACGGTTACTCAAGCATTGAGACTGGTACTGTTGTCCCTATTAGGAATCTTGAGAATGGTATTCTCGCAGATATTACCACTGGAAGTGATAATCATAAACTTAAGACTACGTATGTCTCAGTTAATGGTGCTGGTGGTCTTGCTACAACGAGCTATGTTGACACCAAGGTTGGTGCTGTAAAGGTTCCCGCTTATACGCTTACCAAGTCTACATCTACTGATTATGCTACCGTATATCACCTCCAGAAGGACGGTGCTAATGTTGGTGAAGCCATCAACATTCCGAAGGATATGGTTGTTGAGTCAGGTAAGGTTGTTTGGGGTTCTTACTCTGATGGTACGTTCACTCCCGCAACGGATAAGAAGAATGCTACTCCGTATGTTGAGTTGACTCTGGCTAACAGTACAGCTAATAAGATTTATATCGCTGTTGCTGATCTCGTTAATGAGCATAAGGCCGGTACTGGTATTTCTATTACGAACAACACTGATGGTACTCGTACTATTGCTCTTACAGCAACGTATGACGCCATGGTTAATGCTGCCGTGAAAGCATTCGGAACGGATGCAGAATCTCCTACAAACTTTATTGCTAAAACTAATTCTGGAACGGTTGACGTATTTAAGCTAAGTCCGGACTTAGCTTGGACAGACATCGATAGCACACCAACGATGGAGATATCGAACGGTTTGAAGGGTATGATTAGCGATGCCGACACTCTTTCAAAAACCAACAAGACCGGTCTTGACGCACTAACTAAGCGTGTTGACGGTATTGTTGCAACAGGTGGTGAGGCCAACCAGGATGCTTATTCTAACATTAAGGTTGGTTCTACTACGCTTGCTGCTACTAGCAAGACTGATACTGTAGAGTTTGTTGGTTCTGGTCTGATTTCTGTAGCTGGTTCTACTGCTGCAGGCAAGAAGGTTACGATCGGCCACTCTAATCCGACCGGTGCCGCTGTTAAGTCAGCTGGTTTCTATAAGTTTGCTACGGATGCTGGTGGTCACGCTACTGGTTTGACTGCTGTTGCTGCTAGTGATATTACGGCACTCATCGGTGCTCACAGCCTTACGCTGAGCAAGACGAATGCTGCAAACGATACTGCTGCTATCACGATTGGTAGCACTTCTTACACGGTTGGTCCGATTCCTCTTGGTGATGAGACTAACCCTGCTGAGGGCACTGTTCGTTATATTCTGAATCATTAATATTGGATGGATACGGGGTTATCTCGTATCCAATCCATTTTTTAACAACATACATATGCTATTTAAAGATTTAAAACAAGGATGTTCTGTCTACATGTTTGACAGGAACAACATTGAGGTACACACTGTACAAGTTGTAACAGTCTCAACACCTCATATGGATAAGTACAATAACCAATTTGATATGGTGGTTGATGTCGCAGTTTTAGATGCCGGTAAGACCCAGACGTATACGTTTAAAGATAGCAATGAAGTTGGGTATACCGGTCAACTTATGATAACTCCTAATAAAGAGTGTGTTATAAAAGAACTCCAGTTACTTAAATCTCAATCACAGACTATACTTGATAACATCGATCAACATAGAAATAATGTTGAAAAGTGTAATGCACTTATTCAAGAGTTTGACCCTGCTATAAAAGCAAAGCAGGAAAACGATGCTCGATACGAAGAGTTAAGACAATCTATAGAGAGTTTGAAACAAATGATTATTGATTCTAATAAACCTAACGATGGAAACGCTTGATAAGATATTTAAAGATTATGGATACGATAAACAAACATCGGTAATTCATAAAGCGATCACAAACATATCTGAATATTTACAGAAGGTTTTGGATAAAGACCAGTATTGTAAAGTGATCAAAGATACATATTGTACGTTTGTTGGTGGACATTACAATGAACCGTTTGCTGATGATCAGGTATCTAAGATGTATTACGAAAAAGATGGGTCTAAATACACAGGACCATTTTTGAACAAGAATCTCGTACTAAATAAGTATAAAGAGATACGTGGTGTAATACCTGATTATAATGAGTGGGATTATTATGTAACTGTACAGATGATATATTCAGATAACTATAATCTCATACATGAGTGGTTTCCGAACATATCAGAAGATGAGTTCAATCAAAAGATTTATCAACTTGCTACCAACTGGTTGAACGATAAGGATAACCCGTTTGGTAATAGTAAAACATGGTGTTATTTTAACTAATATAAATAATGAAATTTTTAGATCAATCAGGTTTAGTAATTGTTCAATCTTGGATCAACAATAGCTTTGCAAAAGTTGATCAAGCGTTCGGTACTATAAGTTATGCAGGAAACGTATCTGGTATAACTGTTAGTCAAGTCAGTACGACAACAAACGGTAGTCCTTCAACTGTTTATTACGACACAACTGGTGGACAATTTGTATTGAAAGCTGGTAACAACGTATATTACAATAACTGGCCAAATAAATATGTATGGGTTGTTCCTGGCATTAATGAGCCTTGGGGTTGTGTAATCTATAAAGATCTGAGCTTAAATAAGCTATATAAATATCTTCCCGAGGAAGGTGGTATGACAGCGTGTGACGTAACAGATTATCCTGCAATGCGTCTTCATGATCTGCTTGCTGATATTGAGATGTATATTGCTCAGAAAAGTATATATGCTCCGTCACAGCATACTCACTCTATTGCAAATGTTACTGGACTTCAGGCCAAGCTTGACACTATAAACAAGGGTTTGACCGTACTTGGACTTGGTCAATGGGGTGCTGTTAAAGTAGATGGTGTCCTGACCAATTCTATTAATGCTGCACAAGGTGGTGTTGGAAATCCGACCGCTATATATATTGCACAGTCTATCTCAAGTCCGTCTGGTACGATATCTGGAATTGTTGGTAAGATTGGATCTGCATATTATACGACATGGAGTGGTACTAATGTACCAACCAATTTGTATATGAAGACAAATGGTAGTCCTTATTACAGCAAGTATTATTATACTATGGGTTCTGATGGTCTGCCAAACGCGGTATACAGATGGAACGGCCAGAAGTTTACGATCGATGAGGATTATTCAGATCATTCGATTTCTGATGGATTCGGCAAGGATCTTGAGGATGCAATACAGCCAGCATTGGATTACATTGATACAGTATCTGCTGAGTCGGTATCCAGAACAGATGCTGTTACTCATAGTGCTATTAGCAGTACATCTAGCACAGTAAGATTAGCTTATGTACTTTCGTCAGCAAGTACACATGGTAATATTAAGAATGCTAGTGCTTCAGAGCTCGGCCTTGTCAATGGTGTAAGTTCATCAGGTACAGGTAATGTTGTAACAAGTATGTCAAAAGCTGCTAACTCAAGTAGTATTACATGGAATCGTAATTGGGTTGAGCCGTGGACAACCAATGAGTTTAAGAATGCGACTTTATCAAATCGTATTACAGCTACCGAAGGTAAGTTCTCAGTCCTTGACTTCAGATCAGCTTCAGGCATGTATCTTGGTTTTGCATCTCCGTATAGTTTGACCGCAGGTATGAATCACCATTGGAAAGGTTTTATCATGAAAAAAGCCGGTCAAGCTATCAATATTGCAAAGCCCTCAATGCTTTCAACAGATTCTATAATCTTGTGTAATGTTTCACAACAACAAATTGCTAGTGGTACGAATTTCTATTTTGACGCATATACTACGACAAATACGACCTCAACATCGCACGATACTTTGATACTGATACTGCAACCAGTTACGAACACGATAGACTTTTTAGCTTAATCAATAACCAGCCATGATAAACAATAAACTATTATATTATAAAACAAAGGATGGTTATGTTAAAGATGCGTCAAACATCTCTTCTGAATCAATAGTTTTCATCGAAGATGATGGTACAATACGCACACATAACAAAACATTCGGACAGCCGTTGACGGCTGACGAGGACAACCTTACTGTGAAAAACAATGTGATCACAGTTAAGAATCGTACATCGGATCGTGGTCGTGGCTATGTTGTTCTCAAGAAAGACGATGATTTTGTATCATCTGTTGTAGACCAAAATACAACGTATGTTATCAAATATGATTATGTACTAAATGAAGGTCTTAATCTACCTAAGGACGTAACACTTAAGTTTGAAGGTGGTTCTCTTACAGGTGGCAGTATCGTTGGTCATGGAGCGTATATAGACGCTCCAACTGATCATCAGATATTTAATAACGTACTTGTTGGAGGAAGCTTCTACAACCGTTACTTACCTATTGAATGGTTCGGGCTCCAGAGAGGTACAATAGTGGGTGTAAACTCATTTAATCTAAAAGGTACTAAATCTGTAGACAATCTTCCTCAAGATCCTGAAGAGTATGATGCATATGCCGTAGGTCATGATGTATACGTATATTATAAGGACAGAGGTTGGATTAAGCATGAGAATATTATATCAAGCAAAGCTCTTGATATACAAGCATCACAACCTTCTGAGAGCATATCTATAACTAGTACGAGTATTGATTACGCTGTATCAGAAGATGGTCAGAATGCTCCAGCAACTGGATGGGCTAAAGAAATACCTACTATAACAATAACACATCGATATGTATGGACTCGTACGATTGTGAATTATTCTGATGGTACGAATACAACATCTTATTCTGTAGCATACTCTGGTAAAGATGGTAAGAACGCTTCTGCACTCACTATAAAGGGTCGTGCTGGTAACCATTTTGCAACAGTAGATGATTTAAAGGCTAGCAATCCTCCTTAGATTTCAGGAACTGTTATATATCTGGTCGATAAACCTTCTGCACACATCACAATAGTAAAGGATGGAAATGTATTAGCTGGTACTGATGAGCAGGTTAATGATGGCGATGCATACATTATAGCAACAGCTGATGATTCTGGTTCAACAAATGATGTTGTTTGGGTTGCTACAACAAATGGTTGGATTAGCTATAACGGAAGTATCGGATCTGGTTCTGGGGTAGATGTTATAACGGATAAAGACCTGTCTGATATGGGTATTAAATGATATGTTTGACATACAAGGAAATAAAATAAAACTAAGTACTGAGGATTTAGCAATACCCCCATTTAAAGATTACTACAACAATGCTGAAGATAAGACGTATGCATTAAAGGCTATTGAATACGTCATATGGAATAAGAAATGGAATAGTCCATATAATGCATATCCAGAAAAAGATAGAGCGTCTAAGATAGCTTATGATGTGTTTGGAGATGCTAATTATATTCCAGATGATACAGTTAAAGATTTGATGCAGCGATTTACAGAGTTTCAAGAAACTCCTGGAACAAGATTGTTAACAGCATCTAGATCTGCTGCAGAAGGACTTATTGAAGCATTGAGTAGTTATTCTGAAGATGGTATGGATATTGACACAGCTATCAAAGTTACTCGTATCCTCAAGGATGTTGGTAATATAGTCAAGTCTCTTGATATAGCTGAAAAACAAACTAAAGCTGAACAATAGGAGACTGGTAGAATTAAAGGCGGTGGTACACTCAGCGCTTTTGAAATTGCTTAAACATGATTGATTTTAATAAGAAAATAGTTAACTCAGATAAGTTTAGACAAGCTGCTTTATTCTTCGAAAAGAACGGATGTTATACGTTTGCTCCAGAAGGTACAACAGACTACTTCAATTATTGGAAACAAGAACAACAAAGATGTTTAAATGGATACACAGCTCCTGATGGAGATTAGATAACTGGGTATCATTACTTTTATCTCAACTATAGTCCTATTATGAAGCTTGTTGAAACAGAATACACAGATCGTAATGGAACTAAGAGAACTAGACGAGAACGTTTGTTTAGATTTCCTGATTTTTGGGATTACGATTGGTTCTATTATAATGCTATAGAACAGGCTGAAGATGAAGGTAAACATATGGTTGTACTTAAAGCTCGTGCTCGTGGATACTCATTCAAAGGTGCGTCTATGTTATGTAGAAACTATTTTCTTATTCCAAAATCAAAGAATTTTGCTGTTGCATCGGAACAAAAGTTTCTAACAGGTGATGGTTTGTTAACAAAAGCTTGGCAAATCATGGACTTCTTAGATAAGCACTCTGGATGGGCTAAACGAAGATTGAGAGCAACTTCTTTAGAACGTACATCTGGATTTAAGGTTAAAGATGAGATAACAGGTAAAGAGGTTGAAGATGGTTATCTATCTAGCGTAACAGGTATAACACTTAAGAATGATCCAGAACGTATTCGTGGTACTCGTGGTAGATTATTCTTATGGGAGGAGTCTGGTAAATTTCCAGACATTAAACAAGCTTGGCAAATAGCAAGACCTTCTGTAGAAACAGATGACGGTGTTGCGTTCGGATTGATGATTGCATTTGGTACTGGTGGATCTGAGGGTGCAAACTTTGAGGGTTTGTCAGATATGTTTTATCATCCGGAAGGCTTTAATTGTTTAGACTTCGATAATATTTGGGATGAGGGTATGGCTGATAAGAAGTGTGGATTCTTTGTTCCAGCATGGTCTAATCTGCAATCAGATGAACATCCTGAATGTATGGATTCTGATGGTAATACGAATAGATCTGCATCTGTATAGGTGATATTAGAACAAAGAAGAATCGTAAGAGATAGTCAGCCTGATGAAACTGTAACAGATAGATATATTGCAGAGCACCCCAACACACCTTAGGAAGCAATTCTTGAGGTTGGTAAAAACATATTTCCAAAAAAGCAATTACAAATGCAGCTTAACAAACTAAGGACAAACACGAAATTAGCTAATATGAAACATGTTGTTGACTTGGTTTGGGAAGGGGATGGTACTGTAAAAGCCATTGAAAAGAAGGGTGGTGATATAACACACTATCCACTAAAGAAAGGAGAGTAGCCAACAGGATCTGTTGTTATATACGAATATCCTGTTAAAGATCCTCCTTACGGATTATACATAGCTGGTCAGGACCCTTATGATCAAGATGGTTCTCTTACAAATTCATTAGGATCTACGTTTATATATAAACGATTCTAGCCAGGAGAAGCTTGGTCAGATGTGATAGTTGCTGAATATAGTGGAAGACCTGATACAGCTGAAGAATACTATGAGAATGTTCGTAAGCTATTGACTATGTATAATGCGAAATTATTGTTCGAGAATGAACGTAAAGGTATATACCCGTACTTTACAAATAAGCATTGTGATTATATGCTGGCAGACCAACCAGATAAGGTTATAAGTGAAATATTCAAAGACTCTAAAGTACAACGTAAGAAAGGTTGTCATATGACAAAACAAATTAGATCATATGCAGAGGGTCTTATAAAAGAATGGTTACTTGAAGAATATGAACCGGGTCATCCAAATCTCGAACGTATATATAGTGAGCCATTGATAGAAGAGTTGTTGTTAGATGATGGTGTACGAAATGTAGACCGTGTAATAGCTCTATGTATGGTCATGCTATATAGAGAAGAATTATATCAAGTAAAGATTGCAGCAGCAAAAGAGTAGAATAAACAAATAGATTTCTTTGAAACGCCATTGTTTAGTAACCAATGGTTTGACGAAGATAGTTCGTACGATAATTAGTACGACAATAACATTCCGACATTTACGTTTTAACAATGATAAGAGTAGAAGATAATTTATATAATGCGAACTTTCCGCAACAGAAACTACCTCTAAAGAAAAAAGATGAGTAGTGGTAGCATGACTGCGTGAATTACATTATCGGAGAAGGTAATGTTGTATCTGGCGGAATGTAGAAGACTCGGTTTAGCGAACTTCAAACATATTACGATCTATATAATAGTATCTTTGATGAAAAGGACTTTAAACGTATAACCAATCCGTTTAAAGTATCAGACGGATTTCCTGCTACACCACAAGACTTCAACATAATTAGGCCTAAGGTAGACCTCCTTATAGGTGAAGAGACAAAGAGGCCGTTTAATTTCAGAGTTGTACGTACATCACAGGAGGCAACATCTGACTTAATGGATTAGGAGAAAGAAATGCTAATCCAATATATGATGAGTGCTATTATGGGCAGAATGAGTCCTGAAGAGCAACAATAGTTCCAACAACAACTTTAGAGTGGTGAGATAATGCCGCCTGAAGAGATTGGAAAGTATATGCGTAGGGATTACAAAGATGTTATAGAAAACACAGCCTATCATTCTCTGATGTATATACGCGAGAAGTGTGGTATAGATAACGAATTTATCAAAGGTTGGAAAGACGGTTTGATAGCGGGACAAGAGGTATACTATGTTGGTGTACAAAATGGAGATCCTTACATGGAACGTGTGAATCCTGTATATTTTTCATTCGATCAGTCACCAGACCTTGAGTTTATAGAAGATGCGTCATGGTGTTGTAGAAAAATGAGACTCCCTGTAGCTGAAGTATACGACAGATATCATGATAAGTTGTCTGAGAAAGATTTAGACAAACTAAATGAGATGTTAACAGGTCGTCCATCAAATGATCTTGGAGAAAAAGACCCTGTTGATAATTTCAATCATATACAAATGCATATATACGATAACCCTGTTTTTGATCAGAAGACAAGACATAACATTAATGTATGGCATTGTTGTTGGAAATCGTTTAAGAAGATTAAGTATGTTACGTTTCAAGATGAAAACGGAGATGCTTAGATTGAAATCGTAGACGAATTCTATAAACCTGTTGGAACAGAGATAGGTATTGATGAGGATTGGATTGTTGAAGTATGGGAAGGATATAGAGCCGGATCAGATTTGTATTTTGGTATACAGCCGGTTGCTTATCAACATATAAGCATTGATCAACCAGATAGTCAGAAGTTACCTTATTGTGGTGCTATATATAGTAACACCAACAGTAAGCCAAGATCCCTTGTAAGCATTCTCAAGCCTTTGCAGTATATGTACATTGTGTTGTGGTATAGACTTGAATTAGCAATAGCTAGGGATAAAGGTAAGGTTATCAATATGGATATTACGTAGATACCTAAATCTATGAATATTACACCAGATCGATGGATGCATTATTTATCAAGCGTTGGTGTAAACTTCATAAATCCTTATGAAAATCAATGGGGTATTCCTGGCAGAGAGGGTGGTAAACCAGCCACGTTTAATCAAATAACATCACTTGATCTTACGATGAGTAATGTTATTGCTGAGTATATTCAACTTATGGATAAGATTGAACAATTAGCTGGAACAATCACTGGTATCACAGAGCAACGTCAAGGAGCTATTAGCACATCAGAACTTGTTGGAAACGTAGAACGATCTGTATTACAATCATCTCATATCACAGAACCCTTGTTCTGGGTACACAACCAATGTAAGAAGCACGTGTTAACAATGCTTCTTAATACAGCAAAAGGTGTCTGGGAAGAGTCTGGTAAGAAAAAGCTTCAATACGTATTTGATAATGGAGAAAGAGCATTCTTAGCAATAACAAAACAATTCTATTATGAAGATATGGATGTATTCGTTAGTGACACATCTAAGGATGCTGAGAACATAGCAAAACTTCAACAGCTTATTCAACCCGCAATGCAAAATGGAGCAAGCTTGTTAGAAGCAGCAGAGGTTCTTACGAATGATAACTTTAACATTATCAAACAGAAGCTTAAAGATATGCAAGATCGTCAAGATCAACTTTAGCAGCAGCAACAAGAGGCTCAGCAGCAACAAGCAATGCAACTTCAGCAGATGCAGAATGAGGCTAAAGAGCAAGAACTCATGCTTAAGGAAGCTGAAATGGATCTTCAGAGGTATAAGATTGATGCTGATAATCAAACCAAGATCGCTGTGGCTGAAATTAGCACATATAGAGGTACTGAGGATAAGGATATCAATATGAATGGTATTCCAGATCCGATGGAGATTGCTAAGGATGCTACACAGCAACGTAAGATAGATTCAGAAGCATATACTAAGCGTTATGAAGCTCGTCAGAAAAAGGAGATTGAAGATAAGAAGATCAGTCTTGCTAAAGAACAGATGAAACATGAAAGTGAACTTTAGAAGTAGAAAGACGACGCTGCTATGTAGAGAGAAGAGCTTAAGGCTAAGACCGCATTGAAAAACAAAGTAGCTGGTGAACGATGAATAAGGATTATATAAAACCTTCTGAACTTCTACAAAGACAACGACAAACAGGTGAGTCTTATTGGGACATGGTTGGAAAACCGTTGACTAATAAGACTCAGTCTGATCGTCAGTTAGATTCAGAGCTTGCTAAGATAGAATATCTAGCTAACAAGTGGAAGGAAGAAGCTGAAGCAGATTTGTAGGACTATGATTATTAATTACTTACCAGAATATAGAAAAGGCAAATCTAAAGTAAACCAAACATCTAAATAGTTTGTTGATAAAATGGGGCCTCTGGTTTATGACAAGATGCATCAAATGGGTATCTACTCAGATAGAACGTTTGATTATCTCATGCGTCAATTAGCATTTGAGTCAGCAAACGGAACATCGAATGTTGCGAGAAAATATAACAACTATGGTGGTGTTCGTGTACCAGGAAAGACACAATATCAATCATATAAAAACGATTAGGCGTTTGTTGACTATTGGTTACCAATGATGAATCGTAAATACGCAAAAGCGTTGAAGGCTCGCAATATCGATGAGTATGGTGCAGCACTGAAGAGTCTTGGTTATTATGAAGCTCCTTTATTACAATATACAGCAGGCCTAAAAGGTTTTACAAGCGTTGGATCTGCTGCAGCAGACTATGCTACAAGTAGGAATAAGGCTAATAAACCAATGCCTATGCAAACATAGCCTGTATTAAAACCTGTAATAAACCTAATGCCTGATTATATGAAAAATCAGACGCCTATTTGGCAACCAACATCTGATATTCAAGATGCTCCTATACAAGAACCAACATCTACACAACCGACATTATAGTTTACTTTACCTCCAATAGAGAATCTATATGCAAAACTGGTTAACGATTAGCCATGGATTCCTGGAGAAATTCCGATGAACGGATTATTATAAACAGTTATATTGAACTGAAATCAATAACATAAATATATTTATGGCAGAAAAACAAACAAAAGAGACAGCAGCATTGAATGATGTATTGAGCATCTTCAGTGAACCTGACACTGCGTCAGGACGTACTAATATGGATACTAGAGTACTGGATGCTGATAGTAAGAATGCACAAGACCCTGTGTCTTAGGATGGCAATAACGCGGATGATAATTCAGATATTCCGCAGGATGTGATGGATCGTATGAATGGAAAGTCAGACGATACATCATCGCAAGATAATATACCTAGTGGCAACAATGTTCCAGCGGGTGACATTAATACTAATAACAATGACAATGAGCCTTCAGCAGAGGATGTTGCTGAAGCAGAACAGGTCACAGCGCTATTTGACGCCATTGTTGAATCACTTGGTTATAATCCAAACGATATCGACGGAGATAGAAAACCTTTAACAGTTGATGATCTTACGACATCTCTTGGTAATATTGTAAAAGAGAACAGTAAGCCTCAGTATGCTGATGAACGAATTGCTAAGCTTGACGATTATGTTAAGAACGGTGGTAAGTTTGAGGATTTCTATGGAGTACAGCGTGATTCGTTGAATCTTGATGATATTGATTTGGATGATGAGAGTAATCAAAAAAGAGTGGTTAGAGAGCTTCTTAAGCTCGATGGCTATTCTGATGATCGCATCAATAAGAGAATTGAACGATTTGAAGATGCTGATATGTTGTACGATGAAGCAGAGGATGCAGTTGATCGTCTTAAGGAGATTAAGAAACAACAGGCCGAACAGCTTCAGAAAGAGCAAGAGGCTTATCGTCAACAGCAGGAGCAGGACGCTCAAAAGTTTTTCACAGACGTTAGAACTCAGATTGATAGTTTGAGTACTATTAGAGGTGTAGCTGTTCCTAAAGAAGATCGTAAAGCGTTGTTCGATTATATCTTCAGACAAGATGCTAATGGAGTAACTCAATATCAAAAAGACTTTAGTAAAAACTTGTCTAAGAATCTTATTGAATCAGCTTATTTCACAATGAAGGGTGATTCTCTCATCAATGAAGCACAGCGGGATGGACAAACATCCGCAGCGCAGAAACTTAGAAATATGTTAAGAGATAGTTCTCGTAATCATAGCAGTAGAACTATCGATGATGGTAAACAACCTCAGGCATGGGATATTGCGTCAAAGTTCCTATGATGAGAAAGATTATTAATAAAATTTTATGAATAACGGTTTGTTAAACAACCTTCAGCTTTATCGCGGACGTCGTTTCAGCGATCTTGTTGATGAGAATATGATTTCTAACGCATTGCTGACTAAGCCTCATGAGGTATCTGGTCTGCTTTCACTTGTCTTTGGTACCAAGGATGATGGTGTTTCTACAGCAATCGACTTGATTACCGGTGGTCTTGGTAAAACAATGATCATTGAGAATCGTGAGTATGAGTGGTCTGTTATGATTGACGCTGATCACGCAGTAAATATTCGTTGGGCTAAGGCTAATGGTCAGGAGATTACTTCAGCTAATTTCGCTGATGCAACTGCTGGTCTTAACGGTGCTCCGATTTATATCGCACTTGAAGAGAAGTTCTTCGGTCCTGGTGCTATTCTTTCTTTTGACAACTATAATTTCCAGGTTCGTGTAAGCGGTCAGCCTTATCAGGACGGTAGTGCTTGGGTATACGAGTGCTACGTCGTCGATGGTTTCTCTGGTTCTTACATTCCTGGTGAGTACTTGCTTCCTGGTCGTCAGGTTAGCCGCATGGCTTCTGCATACGAGGAGTACAGTGATGAGGAGGATATCATCAACTATCAGACCCCGTTTAAGATGCGTAATAACCTCATGACACTTCGTCTTGGTTATGACATCACGGGTGATGCTTATAGCACGGTATTGGCTATTGCATTGAAGGATCCTGAGACTGGTAAGACATCTTATCTGTGGTCTGATTATCAGTATTGGCTCGCTCTTCGTGAGTGGAAGAGACGCGAGGAGAAGGCTCTTCTGTTTGGTAAGTCTAATCGTAACTCTGATGGTACGTATAACCTCAAGGGTTCTAATGGTCGTCCTGTTGCCGTATCAGCTGGTCTGTTCGAGCAAGTTGCTCCGGCTAATGTACGTTATTACACGACTCTCACCGCTGAGTTGCTTGAGGATTATCTGTTTGATCTTTGCTACAATATGCTTGGTACTCAGGAGCGTAAGTTTATGGCTCTTACTGGAGAGATGGGTATCAGAGAGTTCGATCGTATTTTGAAGGAGAAGGTTGCTTCTTTCAATATGATTGATACGCACTTTGTAACTGGTTCTGGTCAGGATCTCGTTCTTGGTGGTCAGTTCACAACCTACAAGATGACTAACGGTATTGAGCTTACGCTTAAGCGTTGTGCAATGTTTGATAACATGGAGCTGTTCCGTCAGTTGCACCCGCTCACGGGTAAACCTCTGATGTCTTACACGTTCCTGTTTGTTGATCTTGGTAACCGTGATGGTCAGCCGAACATCGTTAAGGTTTGCCGTAAGGGTCGTGAGTTCGTACAGTGGTGTACTGGTGGTTCTGTAGTTCCTAGTGGCTATGCTAACAGCATCAATACGCTTCGTTCTAATAGCCGTGATGGTTATCAGGTTCACTTCCTCGGTGAGGAGGGCATTATGCTCCGTAACCCGCTGTCTTGCGGTATCCTATATTGCGATGCCGAGGATTCTGAGCACACGAACAACGGTGGTATCAAGAAAGGTGCCTAAGAAATAACAAGCCTCGATCTCGGCTTGATTTCAACCTAACGGTTGAAATAACAAGCCTCGGGGCTCGTAATAAATGTATATATAAAAAACCGCTCGCATCTAGATAAGATGCTCGCGGTTTCTTATATATAATTTATTATAGGTGACAACACTAATTTAATATTATGGTAGTTGAATTAAAAATTAAAAAGAAAAATCCCTGGGCTGGACTGTTAAAGTATAAGCATTGTTTTGATTATATTGCTCCTTACTACACCAGATCCGGGTCGATATATACAGGATTGACTCCTGAAGATGAAAAATATTTTGAGGAAGCTATGGGTCTTCCGGAAGGCAAGTTGTCTAAGTCAAGTGATTATTGGACAACGTTTTGTGTAAAGGTTGGTGCTAGAGGATTGCTCCTTGACGATCAGTTCCCGACACAGGCTATGCAAATTAAATTTCTAAGCAATCACAAGCGTGTCGCAACATCTCTTGACAAACTAACTGCTGGTAAGGATTATTTGCTAATCAATAGTGAGGCAGAAGCTGAGCAGAAGAATAAGGCTAATAAAGTACGTAGAGAAGCTATTAAGGCGTACGATACTATGTCTATGGATGATATGCGCAAGTGTCTTAGACTATTTGGTGTTCGTTCAGATAATATGTCTAATCAGCTTATAGAGTCAACAATGTTCGATATTGTTGATAAAAAGAGTGATCAGTACTTGACCAAATGGGTTAATAATAAGAAGAAAGATACTGAGTTTATCATTGAAGAGGCTGTGGCCAAAGGTGTGCTTCGTAAGGAGCGTACACAATATTATTATGGTACTGAAATGATTGCCGACTCACTTTCAGACGCTGTTGCATATCTTGATAACAAGAAGAACCAAGACCTAAAGCTTTCTATTATAAACGAGATTAAGAATAAGTAATCTTAATACACGACAAATATGACGTATAAGGACATACATAAAAAATACATGATTGAATATGACAAAGAGAATGTTACTTCGTCATATCCGTCGCTAACAACATACGAGATTGCTACTATATTAGATAAAGCTTATCTTGCACTTATTGCTCAAAAGTTAACTGGAAATCAACAACGAGTTCCTTTTGAAGGAGACATTAAAGCCATAGAGGATGTTAGGAATCTCATAGCGTCTAAGAAAATTAGTAAGAGTAATACTACTTTACCAATAGATAACGCTGTGATATACAAGTTGTCTGACATCTTATACTTCTTAACTGCATTAGTACTGATTGATGGAAAACTTGTAACAACAAATCTTGTTAACCATGAGATTGCTAAGAATTTCATGCATACTGCGACAAATAGACCGTGGATAAAGAACAGCGTTTGTTATATAGAAGGAGATAATCTAATTGTTTTATACGATGATTATTCTCATAAAAACGTCGGAGATCTACAACTTACGTATGTCAAATAGCCAGATAAGTTTGTAGATCATATAATCGGAAAAACATTTGATGACACTCAATTTGCATTAAATGATACTATGGTTGAAGAGCTAATAAGTCTCGCTATTATAATGTCTTTAGAGACTGTTGAATCTCCAAGATTACAAACAAAGTTGAACACTAAAGCACTAGAGTCATGACGAAGAAACAAACGAGAATGCTTGGAATAGAGTTCGAACGCAGGCTCTAGACAATGGATCCAACCCTTATTTAGATTAACAAGATTGATACTGATGATATATATGCTTATCTCAATGAGTATCAACAACTTTATGTAAAATAGTTGTATACAGCTGAAGATCAGGTTCCTATAGGTACTAATACGTCGATACGAATATCCGATCAGTTAAAACCGCTATTGTCCAATAAGATTCTAACAAAATCATCTATCACAGATACCACTTATGATGGAAGGTATATAATGTATAACTTACCCGATGATTATTATATGTATGTCAGATCCACATCGTCTGCTGATATTGCGTATAACAATAAAAGTGGTTACAGTATTCCAAACGTATTGATTGATCAAAATAACGTACATAAAGTTATAGAATCTGCGTACGACACGAATAAGATTATTAGAAACCCAATAGTAGTTTTATCAACGTCAGATGATAAACCTGTGTTACAGCTTATACACGACGTATATACCAATATTATAAAAGTTAGTCTTACATATATTAAACAGCCAAATAGGTTCGGAATAGATGACGATGACGATGCTTGCGAATTACCTATAGATTGTTTTGAGGATCTTGTTTCTGGTGCTGTTAATCTATATCTCACATATAAATATCCTGGATCTAATAGAAAATAGGATAATGATAAGAAAGATGAACGAAAGGAGGAAGTGAATGAGAAACATTGATATATTGATCGGTTTTGAACGTGAAATCAATAAGTTGAACAATAGTTTGGATAAACCGACAACAGATGATTCTTTGTATTGGCTTAATCAAGCTGTTTCTAAATTCGTAAAAACAAGATTCAATGGAAATCTTCCACACCTTACATCTTACGAACAGACTGAGAAAAGATCGAAAGATTTGATTAACTTGTTAGTTGATAAAGAACTTCCTGTTGAACAAGATATTCATGGTATACGACCTAATTATGTAACTTATCATGTACAATATCCTGATGATTTCATGTTTGCATTAAACGAAGATGTTATGATATCAGATTTGTCTGGAGATCATAAAACAATGACTTCTGTGTTTGAATGCACAGCTGATAGTTTCATGTATCGTGTAACAAACTCGTTAACAGATTTCCATTATCGTCATTATAAGGCAAGACCTTTAAGAGTACGTACAATGGTTGATGGATCATAGGGTTGTGATTTGTTAACTGACGGTAAGTATAAAATATTAAAATATAGATTAGGCTATCTACGTAATCCTAATAAAATATCTTTGGAAAAACCGCTTGGTGAGTATTCAGAGTTTCCAGAGATAATAATGCCTGAGATCATTAAAACTGCTGCTCAGATGTATATAGAAAATAAATCAGATCAGCGATATCAGACATTAACTAATGAAGTGAATACTCAAGAATAATTTTAACGTGGAAACCCCAGCTAGTTAGGTCTAGTATGATTATTTAGGGGGAGTAGAAGAAATTAAATAATATGATTACATTTGTAAATACGGTTTTGGTATCTAATCTCAAAGCCGAGAATATTGCTACTGCAGCTCCTGCTGCTTGTGACAGCATGAATGCTGTATCTGCTGATTATGGCAAGTTTGTCATCATGGATATGGACAAGGGTACGTTTGTAACTGCAGCTGAGGCTAAGAAGGCTGATCGTATTAAGATCGGTCTTGTTACAAATAAGAACACTATTCGTCGTGGCCCGAAGGATATTAAGTACCTTCCGATCATAAAGTGGTCTAACGTAATCGCTATGGATGCTATTAAGAGCGTTAACGCTAGCGTTTATCCCACTGGTGATGCTGAGACTGAGGATACGGTTACGATTGACTTTTCAAAGATTGATGCTACGACTCTTGCTAAGTTTGCAGAGGGTGGTAAGCGTTTGATCGTTCGTCTTACGTTTAAGGATCTGCCCACTCGCTATCGTAAGTGGACTGAGTCTTATGAGTATGTGACTGAGGTTGACGATACTGCTGAGACGATTGCTAAGAACATCGCTAATATGATCAATGCTCAGTGGAAGCGTGCTCGTGTACAGGCTTCTGATGCAGCTGGTGTTGTTACGCTCGTAGCACTTCCTTACGATGATGACGATGCTTCTAACACTATCAACTGGGCTGCTAAGGTTCGTTTTACTGTAAATACGTATTACACAGATCCTGCTGCTGATGGTTGGGAGAGTAAGAATAAGCATTTCCCGAAGGGTGTTGTTATCTCAAAGACTGAGGGTAAGCAGTATCCTGCAATGGGTAAGCTTGTACGTGATGAAGAGTCTAAGGCAATGGGCTATCAGGGTATCCTGAACCAGGGCTGTTGCACGTGGCCGATCATTCGCCCCGAGCTCGAAGCACAGAATGACGGTAAGTACAACATGCTTACGATTGAGTTCCGCACTCCGTATCGTGCAGCTGACGACATTACTCGTTATACGCAGCAAACGCTGAACGTATATGCACAGGGTGATATTGCAGCTCTTGCCGGCATCTTTGGTGTAACTCCTGAGGCTCTAACAGACGCCAAACCTTAATAGTAACAACAAAGGTAGAGTAGAGGTATTCTCTACCCTACCTTTTTTTATATCAGTTCGTATGAATAATAATATATTAAATCAAGATACATAGCTTGATAATATCAAAAGAATTCGTATAGGCAATGACATACGATTGCGTATTAATCTGCTTAATATGAAAGGTATTGATACAATCAACATCAAGTCTATTAAAGTATATATAATAAACACATCTCGCGAAAAAGAGAAGGCTGACAAGATAGCAAATTGTACTAAGTTTATCAGCCGTTTTCCATGCGAACCACATCACCCAGCATTTGAGCCTTCTGCTTACGATTTGAATCTTGCAGGTCTTCCAAGATACTATGCATATCCTGAGCATCATTGTCATTATTTTTATCATGGATTCGGACTTCATCCTGATTGGAGTCATATATATCCTGTTGAAAATTGTACTAATGATACAGAGTTTATTGCTCCTGTTCAAGCTACAGAATATAAAGATCAAGTTGATGCATACTTTCCTGCAAACAATCAACTATATTGTGGCGTATATAAAATCGTAGTAGTAGCTCGCATATATCAACCCGGTTATGGTTTGGATAATTTAAGAACTATCACAATGGATTATAATAACATATTTAGACTCGTAGATGACTCAACTGGTACTAACTCCGATGTAACTATAGAGATTGGTGCAGCTTCTGAAGTCGGTGTTCAAGGATTGGAGCTCAGTGGTTCAACAGACATGGTTGTTGGAGAAACTCAATTTGTAGGTACGATATTCACGCCCTCCAATGCTACCAATAAACAAATTACATGCACAACCAGTGGATCTAGTGTTGAAGCTGTCAATAGCAGCTCTGCAGGATTTACAGTTCGTGCAACACAGCTTCCCAATCCTGCTGCTGGAGATACGTACGGTACTGTAGTAGTAACGTCGTATGACAATAATTCTGTATCAGCATCTATTAAGATAAAGGTACATAATTATGCTACCGCAGTAACTCTCGGTACACGTAGTGCTGTATCAATTCCTGCAAAAGCATCTGTGACAATAAACCCGTCTGTACTTTTAGAAAACAATGACGTTGTTTCTAATTACAAAATCGGTAGTAAGACACATAATGCTACACAGTTTGTTGTAGATGGTGTTTATACTAAAATGCAGGATGGTAGTGATGTTTACGATCCTATTTACGGTAATTATGTAGCAATTGACGAAATTGGAAACATAGCTAACGATATCGTTATTACAAACAAAGGTGTTAATACAACTCCTGTTATATTGCGAGTAAGGGTTGTTTCTAATATTGTTGATATGAATAAAGACAATATTGAAAAAACATTCGATATTCAACTGCAACCGTCTACTAATGTTACGACTGATGACAAGTACATACAGTCTGGTGTATACAACAAACAGAATAACAATATTGAGTTGTCTAGATCTGACAATACTATTGTTAATGTAGATCTTAGTGATGAACTTGGTTGGTATGAAGGAGAATAATTTAAACATTTTAATAAAAAGAGTTGCACTAAAACCCACGTACACAATCGGTCATATGTATATTAACGGTAAATATATGTGTGACACATTAGAGGACACCAACCGTGATGCAAATAAGAATGGTGTTTTCGATAACGGTGAGGTTAAGATTAAAGGACAAACAGCTATTCCGTATGGTACTTATGAGGTTGTTTGGGCATATTCTCCTAAATACAAACGATTCACTCCAAGATTGTTGAATGTACCTTCATTTGAAGGTATTCTGATACACTCTGGTAATACATCTAAGGATACTGAAGGTTGTATATTAGTCGGAGAAAATAAGAAGAAAGGTATGGTATTAAACTCAAGAGCCACTGTTAATAAGTTGTATCCTATCATAAGGAACGCTTGTAAACAAGGTAAAGTGCATCTCACCATACAATGATATGAACAATTGGAAAGATGTGACGCAATACGCTACGGCTGTTGCTTCGTTTTTATCTGGCGTAGCAATGGCTTTTGCGTCATTTATTAGAAATAATACAGTAGGAGGAGAAATCTTAGGATTCATCGGAGAGTGCTTCACTTTAACTGGAGGTATATTTGGAGTAGGTTTGTATGTACGACATAAGACCGAATAGATGGGTGCAAGAATTCGACATACTATATTAAATGATCTTAAGAATGTGGACAGCGATACTGAAGTGGCTGATGAGTCACAAAAAGATCGTCTATAACGCTCTTGTAGGCTCTCTAATCGCATTTCTAACAGCGTTTGGTATAATTACTCACAACAAGAATAAAATGCTCTCAGAAGAGCTTTTAGAGGCCTAGAATAACATTGAAGCCTATTAGGGAATGCTTAGTGGTTCCCAATAGGCTAACAATGTCTTAACACTTAATATGAAGAAACTCGGATAGTCTAAAGATTCATTATTGGTTGAGATGGATCGTATAGCTAAGGAGAATAATATTAAGTCTAAAAATATCATAACTGGTGCAACCAACCATGAGCAAATAGACGTTACCCTCGACAAGGGGGTGGAGAGGGTTGTTGAGAGAGATACTATTAGAGATCTGGTGACTATATTAAAAGATACAGTATATACAGACTCTATACTATACAACCCTCAAACATCCGTACACTACACTATAGGTAGAGATACGGTATAGGTGAGACTTAAGTTAGATAATACACAATACTTGTACATATATAAACGTAAGGAATACAAAAACAAAAAGAACTTCTTCTAGAGATTATTTACTCTTGATTGGAAGAAAGTAACTAAGTACAAGTATAAGATAATAAACACGAATGATCTTATAGACAATAAAGATGTTCGTATAGTAAACGCTTAGTAAAATGACATATACTTCACTTAAAGAGATTATTGACGACATCCTATTGTTAGTCAGGAATAATAACATTAGTGAGAGTGAGGATTTATCAAGAGCTTAGATAGCATTATGGGTTCGTACATATAAGGCTGCTATAATCAAAGACAGGTTTGATAAATAGAAAGCTGGTCTGCTAGACGATGACGATGTAGTAAAGCTAATCGATAGCCTGTATATACGAGAGAAAGGCCCTCTTGAGTTAGAGGATGTTCAATCTTTAAGTGATAAACCCACATTTCTCAAAAGAACTAAAGATGCTCTAGAGAATATCTACGATAATGATGAGAATAGTATTCTTGCTATATATGATCAGCAAGGAGAGATTATTCAATATATGAGTCATACTCGTAGACACTATCAATACTTTAGAAAATACACATTTGGAGAAATGACTGGTTATTATAAAGATGACGGTCATGTTTACATAGAAGGCACTGCTGATAAAGGTAAGCTTAAATACATATGGGTTGAAGCTATCTTTGACACCATTGATGATGAAGAAGATTCTGATAATATGGATGAGTCTGATGTTAAAATACCATCATGGATGGTTCCGTTAATTAAGCAGAATATAATGAAGTATGAGCTTGGTTTAATGGTTGAGATGCCTAGCGATGATAGTAATAATGCAACGTTGAGCAGTATAAAGAAGCCAGGACCTCAAGATAATGAGAAATAAAACTGATTCACATACGTATCATAGTATGTACAAGTATTATAAAGCAAACAGTCCATATAAGGTCGAATACAGCCTCTATAAGCGCATTTTAGACAGAATGAGTTAGATTATAGCAGAAGCTGTTTTAGATCGCTCAGAAGGCTTTAAAATGCCTTGTGGACTAGGTTATATTCAAGTTGGTAAGTATCAACCCAAGAACTATAATTCTAAATCTCTGAGTATAGATTATAAACTAACCAGAGAGTATGGCAAGGTGATATACCATTTGAATGAACACAGTAATGGATATAAATATCGACTGCATTGGTCTAAAGTTCCTATGACGTTTGCCGATAGATATAAATATCAACTATGTCTTGTACGTGCTAACAAGCGTAAATTAGCTCAACTAATATTTAACAAACACGATTATTTAAACATCAATGATATACAAATATGTAAAATGTGAATCTGTCATAGCTAAGATAATGGCTGATTCTGACGCATCAGAGGTTCGTAATAGAATATCAGATATACGAGAATGGATCTTTGAGGCTATTGAGAAGATTGGTGCTCCAATGTAGTATATTAGAAAAGAGTCTGGTGTAGATGAGCCGTTACTCAAGCTTATAGATTACCAAGTGCCAATCCCTGATGATCTTATCCATTTAGATACTGTAGCATATTCTAACACACCTAATGGTCCGTGGATACCTGCTAGAAAAGATACTTCGGATATACACCGGTTTAAACACGGTATTGTACATAAACCTGAATATATGTATATTCCGCATGACAATGCAAATAAGACAATACCTGATAAGATACGAGTTGCTCCTGAACATCAGGATCCTGCACACAAACTTATAACATCTCAATCTCAGTTGTTAACTATGAATGGTCATAAAGCATTTCATCAGTTAGCACGTAATATATAGAGTAGTCCTACGTATTTTATTAAGCCAGGATGGATCGTTAGTAATAAAAGAGACGGTTTTATTAAGCTTGTATACAAATCTATCGCAACAGATGAACGTGGATACCCTCTTATACCAGACAATGCAGCTTATCAAGAAGCTATTTATTGGTACGTAATGATGAAGCTAGCATTCCCTAAGTTTATGAAAGGTAAGCTTGGAGGTCGTAGTGTTTACGATAATAGAGTGGCTTATACTCATATACAGCAACAGTGGGCTTATTATAGAGAACAAGCTTATGCTGAAGCTATGATGCCAACACAAGATGATCTTAGATCAATTAAAAATGATTGGCTAAGATTGATACCAGATATTGATGCAGACGATTATTTCTTCAAACCCACTGGTGATAGAGAATTAACTTATAACGATAGCTATTATGACTAATACAAATACTCAATAGGTAAACATGTTTTCTGGTGGTATGGATACTGATACTTCAGACATGTTTATTGATAAGAATAGATACCGCATGGCTAAGAACTTGAGGTTTGTAACAGACACTCAGTCTAGTGGCGGAGAATTACATGCGGTACAAGGATTTAAGCCTGTACTCAAAGGCTTATTGCCAAACGTTATTGCAACAACTGTTGTACGTAATCTAGGTGTTATTGTATAGAAAACGCCTAATGATGACGAGTCAAAATGGTGTGTTAAGACGTTTGACAACAACAAACCGATTTAGCTAAAAACAGTCTTCTTATGTAAAGAAGAGATTGGCTCAGATAAACCTAGCGTATTAGGATTATACGAAACAAACAAGATCTGTAAGCTATATGTCGCAGATGGAGTACATCCATTGATGATTATAGACTTACTCCCTAAAAAAGAAGTAGTCCCTGTTAACATAGATGAAGTTGCGATATACTCATCTGTTGTGTTAAACAAACCTATTATCAACGGGTTTACATCTGGATCTCTTAAATCAGGATGTGTATCGTATGCATATAGATTGTATGGATTATACGGTCCTGGAACAGAGATGTCTATACCAACGAGATAGCTTTAGATTCCAGAGAAACCAGTATCTGGAAATTAGTTGAAGGGTGTTAAGAGTGATTACGCAACAGGATGCGGAGTATCAATAACATGTAATTTAGATAATCCTGTTCCTGATAAATTTGATCACATTCTTATATACAGAATATCATATCAGGTACAAGGACAACTTCCGTTAGTAGAGCTCATATACGATGGTAAACGTACTGGTAATAGCGTAAAGTTCATAGACTCTGGTCAGAAGGCTCTTGGTACATTGACATTGGAGGAATACAACAGTGTATCTGGAAATCATATTATCCCCAAGATCATTGAATCTAAGAACGATTATTTGTTTGCTGGAAACATTAAAGAACAGCAACACGATTTGTTTGAAGACTATGACACACGAGCATACTCATTCAATCCTATTGGTATTGCTTACTTATATGATGCGTCTGGTATAAATAAGATCAATGTGACAAGCTCTACGTATGACACTGTTAAGCCTACTGGAGACTGTTTCAATAAGTACAACGATATGTCAACAGAACCTCTTGATGATCGCTATAATTATATAGACGGAGATGGTTCTTATTGTAGATACGACATAGATAAGTACTATGGTGGTACTGGTGTTAATATATCTTGGAGGTTCGTAACAGCATCGTTAGTTGGAGATGCAAATGTATCTGTGCTATCAACAGATCCTAAATATGGAAATGATGGTATTGGTACTAGTTCTATATGTATCGATAAGAATACCAATAAGAGTACTGATGTTACAAAACCTGTTGTATGTGAATATTTAAAATATCACAATGATAACAGCTCTGAAAATGCACAATATGATACATCTGAATATGTTAGTGTTAGCTCAAGCTTATCGTATTCTGATGCAAAGACATCTATGTTATTCAGATCATTAAGACGAGATGAGTTATATAGATACGGTATTGTGTTATATCATAAGAATGGATCTGCATCTAACGTCAAATGGATTGCTGATATACGTACGCCTAATATAACATGGGATGGTTGTGAAACATTCTATGCTCGTGGTAAGAATGGAAATAATCCAGAAGATCTTATTGTGAGACCATTGGGTATTGAGTTTGATGTACGTAATCTGCCGGAAGACTGTGTTGGATACGAGATTGTTAGATGTCAACGTAAAGAGTCTGATATAGCAACAATATCACAAGGAGTTATATCAAGGCCTATTGCTGAACAATATTCACCAGGGCTTGCATCAAGACCGACTACAGCTGGTTCTACAGTATATACGCCAAGTGGATTTATAACAACGAATCGATATTGGACTGGTAATGATGCTTATGCTAGAGTACATAGTGATGCAGATAGCTCTGGCTGGGAAGCTGATAATTTTGAAAATAACACAATATATCAGTTTATATCACCTGAAGTATCTTATTTGAAAGGATCTATAAAGGATTTTGATAACAACACATCTTTATCCCTAAACCCTGTAAAATATATATTTGGAGCAAGTTCTACAACCCTTGGAAATACGTACAACCAATATAAAACAAGTCTTGCATATAACGGTAAGAAGTATCGTGGTATATATCCATCTGCTGGTAATGGTAGGTTTGCTTGTGGCTATGATACATTCGTACAATCTGATAATGGATAGAGTCCTGTATACAAGACTCTAAGCAGAGTCGATGCTAAGTCTAATGTGTTGTTTCCAACGCTTTGTGGTAAAAAAGATGGTATTGATATTGTAAACTCATTATACAAGTTTAGATCAACATTTGAGCTATCTAGAGAAGGTGGTTTGTCACAAGCTGGTCGTGATGATATTAGTACAGATGCAGAGGGCAAACACGGACAATATACAGGTGTAACTCCATCTCATGGAAACATATATATAAACAATAACGGTATTCTTAGTAGAGGTGTCTCATGGGTATCATCTACCGGAGATGAAAGTGATGTTACCAACGGAGGATTCCAAACGGTACGAGATGCTACATATATGTACGTAAAACTATATGAACAAAGTTCTAATGTTTGGTCACGTGTACATAATGCGAATCATATTGGGCAAGCTGGATATATTAAAGACGATAAAGCTATTGGATATGTACCTGTATATAGAAGAATCACCAACAGTCTTAAGTTCTCTGTAAAAGACTCTGTAATACCAAAAGAGTTTAGCTGGGATGATTATGCATCACGAATCAAAGATACTGCAAACTGGACTAAATCGTTCAATGATAAAATAGATGCTATTGGTAATACGAACTATTGCAATTATGTATCTGGTGGTGGGTTCTCTCAAAACCTAGAAGCTAAAGATGGTGATAATTTCATA
>ERZ1023862.1-NODE-1-length-102297-cov-364.011668_pt1 | contig 102297 bp, 160 predicted proteins | sample MGYA00380388_ERZ1023862 | MGnify/ENA primary metagenome ERZ1023862 (study PRJEB33179, sample SAMN07449007) | human gut metagenome | biome: Human-gut; feature: Human associated habitat; material: Faeces | host: Homo sapiens | place: India: Bhopal | collected... | reverse complement strand
AAATATTTATTGATTAAACATAAGCTAAAGAATAAGCAAGAGATAGTGAGCAATACCCACTACCTCAAGCTAATTTGAACGATTGATCTAATTCGTGTTTTACTCCATTGTCGAAATACTTTTCTCCCAATGGGCCAACATACTCTCCTAATTGATACAAGTTGAATAGCTCATGATATTTGTCCTGAAGCCATTCTCTTATATCTCCCCTACAATGTACAGTGTAAATGTAGTCGAGAGTTTCCTCAATTGTTGAGAAGCCGTTTTGTGCTGCTATCATTAGCAGACAAATAAGATGCATTTGTTTCATAATTACCGTGATTAAAGAACAAAGAGAGTACGCCATTAGAATGGCAATACTCTCTCTACGAACTGCTGATTATCAAAGTACTTGTCGTATACACCGAATGATACATTGTATATGTCGTGCTCACCAAGAGCATCTGAGAACACAAGTTCAAGATAATCAGTGCGTGGAATGATACCACGTGCACGATCAATTGCATTAATCACATCAACAATTGAGTAATCAACCATATCACGTTGAATAGCAAACAACATGATAGCTACTAAACAGAATTTATCCATATTGATTATGTTTTATTGTTACTAATAGTAAAGAACTGTTCTTTATGTTCCCGCGATTAGGATGGCAATCTATCAGTGATGTCATTTAAGATGCCGGGGGTAGTCAGATCCGAAACGCGAGCCGGGGGAGGCAAATTATGCTGTTTCGCGTTTGTACACACATAACAGTTTAAAAAATAAAAAAAATAAAATATTCGGCAAGCTCAATAAAAAAGCCGAGGTTATAAGCCCCGGCTAATAATACGAAATGTTCTGTATACATCATTCATGAATTCTCTATTAAACATTAAGTATAGAGTTATTTCATACGCTTTATTTGTTACGCATAGAAGATGTTTATTTTGCTCTGTTGGAATCATCTTGTGCATAATCTTTGCATTCTACTTCTTTTACAAGTATTTGTCTACCTCCCTTATGACCCCTAGGAACATATCCTGGTCCAAGCTGATCATGTATAATCTCTGTCACAGTCTTCTGTTTCTTAGGCTTTAAAGCATTTTGCATAGTAGGCGTAGAGTCTATTTCGCCCTTCTCTACTATATAGGATTCATCAGATGACATAGCTTCGTAATCGCTATATAGTGGAGAACTTACATCCTCAAACTTCTTAAAGAAATCCTTTACTTCGCGCATGTATTTGTGACCCTCTCTCTCATATAACACCGCATCTATCCATGCGCCATCAAAATCATTTTTAAATTTTCCAATTCCAAGGTATTTATAGTCATTGCCTTTGTATCTATATATATAATCTTCCATTATCTTGTCTCATTATTAGCAATTTTTAACCTATTTATCTCACTCTTAAAATACTCTTCTGTATTTGATAGATTATGTTCGGCTTTATCCGGCTCAATATCAGAAGTGTATCCAGGACCAATGATGTTTCCGATTGCATCAAGTGTAGTAGATTTATCTGGTTCTGCGAGTTTTATAAACTCAGATGCTTCCATCATTTTGTACACTCCATTGTATTTATAGAGTATAGCATCTACCCATTTTCCAGAAGCTAATTGAAATTGACCAGTGCCGATATATATTACTTTTACATCACTGTTTCTATTTAATATAAATCTATCATTCTCCATACGCTTTATTTTCCTTATTAGCAATCTTTAATCTAATTGACAATAGCTTCTTATTAATGTTTTTATCATCCTTAACCAGCTTCTTTGCCACAGTTATGTATTTAACAACCTTTGCGACAGGGATTGCAAGCTTTATTCCGATAAGCGAAATAGCAGCCCATAGAGGAAGAATTGCAAAGCTCACATACAACAATATTGCCCAGAATGCCAAGTTTAGCATGCTTACTGTAACACTTTTAGCATTCATAGCCTTTATTACCTTATCAAATATCTCTTTCTCTTCTTCGTTTAAATCTTTTCTAATATCAGATATATCTACTAACATATTTTAATCTCCTATTATTTATGTTTATCTTTTTCCTTCATGATACGGGACTGTAAGAAACACCCATATAAACTTTAATACTTTCTTTAGAATCTCCACCATCTTGTAGTCTCCTTCTTTAACTCTTCTAGACACTTTTCGTATTTATTCTTCCAGTAGTTAACCCAGTCTTCCTGGCGTGCCAATTGCTGTTCTAATAGTTTTATAGAGGCATCTCTAGCCTCTAATGCACTCTCATTGAACTTTTCTGGATTACTATTCTGTACAAGCTTTTCATAATCTTTCCTATCCAGGATTACGTAATCTCTAAGCTGTCTGACTAATTGTACTAATTCCGTTTCCGTTTCCTTTTTCTTTTCCTTCGTCTCCATATATAATATCTAATAATATTTTGTATGTTTCTTTATTTACAGTAAATTGTTCTAATATTAGCTAAGCCAAGCTTATTTCTGGTATTTCAAAACCACTTGTGTCCAGGTTCTTCTGATCCAAACACTTCTATGAATTTGTAGAACTCTCCTTTTTCATCAAGCTGCAGTGCTAATTGTAGTATTTGTCTCGTTGAGTCTGCTTCTTCTCCTACGTTTTCTAGCTCCTTCAGTAGCATCTGGTATGCATCCCTCTGTGCTGGATCCATCTTCTCTTGCTTTCTTTTTGAATTTTTCATATCTTTCTATTACTTCGTCGCCTGTTACATCTTTATCTTTAGGATCATTTGGGTCATACAATACTTCTACTTCCCCAAAGCCTTTTAATATTTCCAGGAGCTATTTGAAGTCTTCTTCATCTGCTCCGTCATTAAGTACTTGCATTGTTTCCATCTTTTTGGATTATTTTGTCTATATTCTTTTATTGCCTTCCATATAAAGGCACACGCTTCGATAGGCGTGAGTATAATTGGTTTTAGGTTAAGCTGCGATCGTTTCATTTGCTTCGTTTAAAGCGTTTACAACTTCAGCTTTGGTAGTCTTTGTTTTAGACTGCTCAATAAGCTTTTGTATAAGTTCATCTCTATGAGGATTACCTTTTTGCTCATACATGTGCATAAGGATTGCTGTGGCATTTGCAAACTCTTTAGAGTTTTTGTCAAGCGTATCTATAAGTTCCTCAAGTTCTTCAATTGAATAATTTCCTGGCTTGTGCAAGAAGTTACCATCTTTATCGTACAAATTGCTATATTTACTAATCTTTCCCATTATTTTTACTATCTTTAAGTATTATCCAACATGTGGTAGTAGCTACTATTGGAAGTATTAAAAACATGAATATTATATCAAATGGATTCATCTTTGTCTGGTTCGTAAAATCCTAATCTTCTACCGTTTCTCTCGGCCTTTTGTATTATTTCTGCCGCTCTTAAATATTCTTTATCCTTTGCTATTTCGCTCAGCATGGGCTACGTATTTTGTGCACTCTTCCTCTACAATTTCACCATCGTCGTTATGTATTAAGTGAGTATATTTTGCTTTTGATCTGTTAAATTTAAACACCCTAAATGCTTTATCTCGCTCCTATTTATCGTCATATCTATGAATATATTTCATCATTTGAGTAGCATTTACAGACCCTGCTACCCCTAGATTACATAGGTTTTTAATAAAGCTTATAGCTCCATCTTCTCCGAATTTATGCTTTAGCATACTATATTCCTTAAGGCTCTTCTAGAACCATTGATTATCAAGATCGTATATTGGCTCCTATTCTACAATGTATGCTATATTCACTGGTACTCCATGTATAAAGAAATATTTACACTATTCTGTACACGGTTTATTCTAGTATTGTAGAGATAAGAAGTCGGCATAATATAGTACAGCACTCATCTCAAACTAATTCATTCTTTATTCGCTGTTTGTGTTACACATTCAGTAAGGTACCCAATTAGGTATGCATATACTTCATTCGTATCCTCGGTGAGCTTTATATGACACGCTTCAAGTATATCTACAGCTGCATGAAAAGCCTCATGAGCAAAGGTGTTTACATCACTATTATCACCCTTTAGACTGTTTATTATTATAACTTCACAATCTTCGTTTGATTCTTTGTCATACGCCCCTCTAGTGGTATAGGCTATATAACCTGCCCATTCGTCATCAATTATAGACGTATCATCATATTTAAAGCAAAATCGTTTATCTATTACAGACTTATCCGGGTTAATTATAACGAATAAGCTAAATCCGTATACTGTCTTATATTCGTCTATTATACACTTTTTCTTCTTATTCATACTATTCTTATTAGTCTTACAATTATTATTAAGCTTATATAGCTTCTACTATAGTTGTATAGTCTTACATACTGTAATAGCTGTACTACTAAAGTAGATCTCCTAAAGAGAATATATAAGAGAAAGGGTTCTAGCTGACTAACCCCCTACTATCCCCCTAACGTAAAAAAGCTAAAAAAGTTGCATATTTGCAGATAAAATGCTATTTTTACAAAATTTATACCATATTTGCAACCTTTTTGAAAATTATTTCGTTATGGCAGCGTAAAACAATAAAAGCAATTGGATATGACAAAGATTTTAAAGGTTATTAAGCCTTTCTTCGTAATGGAGAATGGTGATACATTTGAGTACAACGCTGATACAGATCAGTACGAAAGTGTATATAACGAAGAGCACAATAGCTCAAACGAAGACAATTCAACGGTTGTTTCTTCTTATAATTCTGTTTATAGAATCTCAAAGGAATATGCCAAGATGCTTCTCGATAACGGATATGTTGAGGAAGTTGACGAAAAGAAGAGATTCGTAAATATCTTTGACGAGATCGATAATAAGCTCAATGAATACAACAATGAGCTTTATACCCTCAAGACAAAGGCCGACGAGAACACACCTCAGTGTTTACTTGTTGAGAAGGAGACAGTATTGAGAAACATGATTAAATTACTTGAGTACCTTAAAGGATTGAAAAAGTAATATGGATGATAAGATGATAGATCAGACCCAGTTGGCAGAGGACTTGAGCTCAAAAATAAAGTATGAGTTCAGACAGATGTTCTTGGTAAAGCCACTTGAGCCTGTTAAAGTTAAGAAGAAGATCTCCGAACCTGTGGCTAAGGATACTAAGCCTAAGAAGGATAAGGATGGGATCGAGGCAGTTGATTATGATGAAGTAAAGACAGAGATAAAGGAAGTTGATTCAGATTTCTCTAGAGCTGTTGTACTTAAGTTGCCATATGAGTATACACACCCATATAGCGATGAAAAGATACAGCAGATGCCTATCAAGGTTGGCGATATCGTTATATATAGATCATCTAGAGGTGCTATGTATTTCGATTTGCTTAAGGACTCTCAACTTGTATCGCTTTACGATATTGTAGCAACTGAAACAGTAGAGAAGTAATGAATATAGATAAAGTTTGTAGATAGATTGGACGTACATTGAACGATGATCCAGAGCTGGTGAAACAAATAGTTATGCATTAGTTTTAGTTTGTGGTTGATGTTATGAAAGATCAAGATGATACTAGAGACGTATTAATAAACAAACTATTTAGATTCAAGCTTAAGAATAGATTTAAAGATAATAAAAATAAACCATTAAGCCCATATGAAAAAGGTAATAAACATTGAGCGCAGGCCTATTGTTGTTGACACAGATACAGCAGAAGTTAAGGTAATTAATAGATCTGCAAGAGGAATTGATGATATTTATATTATTCCGGAAGATACTCATATTGAATGGGAATCTAAAATCTTCCATGACAAACTAATCGAAATGGATGTAAAGAAGAATGATATTCTCGTCACATTCTATGACAAAGATCTTGGTACAGACTTTGTAATAGTTAAGTCTGAAGATTGGTTGAAGGCTCTTAATAATGCTGCTAATCTCGAAAAGAAGAGAAAGGAAGAGTGGGCATTAAAGCAGAAAGAGAGCGCACATGTGAATGCTGCTTGCGAAGATTGTGGAGACTATTGTGGAGATAATTGTGGACCATGTTAATATTTAAGTTATGAAGAAAGCTATTAAAAAGACAGTTAAGGTAAAGAGACCTAAGTATACAATCTCTATGCTGGATGTTGCTAATGTAGACGATGTTACAGCATATTTCATTGGCCAGAAGATTTCGGCAGGTATGAGAGTAACTGATTGTGACTATGATACAGTTATATCAATCCTTACAGATGCTTTGCTCGATGAGATTCTTCCAGAGAACGGTTGCGCTGTAGTAAAGGATGACTGCGTATACTTAAGATGTAAAGCCAGCAAGGTGGAAGAGAAAGCTAAGAAGCCTTGGTACAAACGCTTATGGAATTGGATTACTCGTACTAAGTAATCACCTTTAGAGTCTATTAGTCAAACGGTAAAGACGACCCGATACAAAGGGAATAGTTAGCAGGTTCGACTCCTGCATAGACTCCAACATATTCTTTTTAAGAAATTAAGATTGAAATAATTTTTCATTTTTTTAAGATTTAGATTTAATAATATGAGTGGCATCCCTGTGTGTACACTATAAATAAAAGGCTACCATGGTAAGCTGACACAGGGACCCAATACTGGTTGTAAGTCCAGCTAAAACTTATAAGAGTCAAAGAAAACGGGCGAATACAATTCGCCGAGAGGTTTTCGCCATTTCTGAAATCTCTATAAACTGGGACATCCGGGTGAAAGAAAAGCTTTCTGCCCTAGCAGCCCTTTGAGCTGCAGGATCCAAATGGCGCCAATACTGGTTCTGCGTAACTCCAGCTAAAGGTTACGTGCTTATCTCTAATGGGGCGCAGGTGGTAATACCCTATTAGATATTTTCATACAAAAATGAGTTTTTTATAGGTCGCATGAGTTTTGCGAAATAGTTTTGTGTGTTTCTATAAAAAATGCACAACATCGCGAAGTGGAGCAGTTGGTAGCTCGCCAGGCTCATAACCTGGAGGTCACTCGTTCGAATCGAGTCTTCGCAACAACAGAACAAGGGTGTTGGAGTAATGGTTAACTTTCTAAATTTAAAGATTTAGAGATAGTGGTTCAATTCCACTACATCCTTATATATTGCCCTATGATTTGTAATGGTAGCAAGGGAGGCTCTAACCCTCCAAGTCTGGGTTCGAATCCTAGTGGGGCGACAATATAAAAATATAATATTTGAATACTATGGAGTTGAAATTTAAGAGACTTGAGGATAACGCTATCCTCCCTATTCGTAGCACAAAAGGTGCTGCAGGAATTGATTTGACTTGTACTAAGATTGAAACAGCTCTTAACGAAGCAAATCAGCTGATGTTGGTTTACCATACAGGATTGGCAGTTGAAATTCCTGCCGGATATGTTGGTTTACTTATACCACGCTCTAGTATTTGGAAAAAGTCATTATGGCTTACTGATAATGTCGGTGTTATCGACAGTGATTATAGAGGCGAGATTGTAGCGTTCATGAAGGCTACAACAGATACCATTCCTGCTGTTTATAAGCAGGGCGAGCGCTTCTGTCAGTTAGTCATCGTTCCTATACCAGAGTATACAATCACAGAAGTTTCTGAGCTTTCTCAAACAGAGAGAGGTGATGGCGGATTTGGTTCTACTGGCACAGGACATGAAAACGAATCTAGCGCAGCTGCGGGAACTCAGTCACAGCTTAAGGAACAGGTTGAGTCCGTACCAGAGCCAGCGGCGGCACAGGAAGGTGCTGAGGTAAGCGAAGGATAGGCCTAATTCGCTTACGTAAAGGGGATTACCGAAAGGTAGTTCCCTTTTACTGTTTAAACACATATCGAATTAGACATTATATATAATGAAGAAAAAATTTATTAAGACACCTTTGGTAGGTGTATAGGTGCACGGTGCCAAGGATGTTGGTACAAGAACAGTCAACCTCCTAATGGGCGAGCATGCTGGTGAATATGTACGTGGCGATATTATGGATGCAAACGCTGTAATCCAGGCATTTGACGAGATTAAGGGCAGTGTTGATACAGATCACGATTCTCTTGAAGAAATCGTAGACGAGATTCATAACCTTAGAGATGCTACAGACTAGAATTTTGAGGTATTCCAGGAGAAGGTAGAGGAAGAGATTGCCAACAGAACACAGGGTGATAAAGTCCTTGATGAGAAGATCAATACAGAGAAGCAGGAGAGAGTAAACGCTGATACTCAGCTTCGTAATGATCTTACAACTGAAGTTAATCGTGCTAAGGCTAGTGAGAATACTCTTGCCTCAAATATACAGGCTGAAGCTACAAAGCGCGAGAATGATGATAATACAATTAAGGATAACCTTAATGCTGAAGTAACACGTGCTACAGCTAAGGAGAATGAGATCAAGGCATAGGTAGATGTTATCAATGGTGATTCTACAACTGAAGGTTCATTCAGAAAGGCTATCGCTGATGTAGTTGGCGCAGCTCCAGAGGCTTATGATACCTTGAAGGAGATTGCAGACAAGCTTAGCTAGAATGATGATCTCCATACAGCTATCAATGAGGCTATTGCTACAAAGGCTACTACAGCTGCTCTTAACGAAGAGGTTACAAGAGCAAAGGCAGCAGAAGCAGAGAATAAGGCAGAGATTGCAGCAGAGGCCGCTAGAGCAAAGCAGGCTGAAGGCAATAATGCTCTCGCTATTCAGAATGAAGAGTCTAGAGCTACTCTTGCAGAGAACGCTACTAATGAGGCCCTTAATACAGAGATTGATCGTGCTAAGGGTTAGGAAGCATATCTCTAGAACCTCGTAAATGCTAAGGCTGATACTACAGCTCTTGATGGCGCTAAGTCAGAGCTCGATAAGAAGATCTCTGATGAGACTACACGCGCTACAGGCGTAGAAGCTACAAAGGCTAGTGCTGACTACCTCACAGCCGAGATAGCAAGAGCCAAGTAGGCTGAAGCAGCTATTACAAGTGATGTTACAGAGAAGCTTGCACAGAAGGTAGATACCACTACACTTAATGAGCAGGTTGGAACATTGAACGCTGCTATTGACACAAAGCAGCCTAAGGGTAATTATCTTACAGAGCACCAGTCTCTTGAAGAGTATGCAAAGAAAGTTGAACTCCCTACTGTTCCTACAAAGGTTAGCGAACTCCAGAACGATAGCGAGTTTATCGTTAAGTCAGTATATGATGAGAAGATTGCGGCACTTGAAGCTCGCATTACAGCACTTGAAGCTAAACATCCAGAAGCTACTGAATAAAGCTAGGTCTTAATGAAAGCATGACGGGGTTCGCTACCCCGCCTAGCACAATAGGTTCTACCATTGTATTATGGTAGGATTTTTATCACCCCTAGATGGAATATACTAGGGCTCGCGTAGTAATACGCTTTTTAGATTAAACGGGACTAGGATTATTCCAGTCCTAGTTCCATATTGTTTTACTATAAAACTTGTTAATTATGGATACGATCGAGAAAGTTTATTGTACAGGACACGACAATAATGACGCTTTAGTAGCCGCTTTGGCTTCTAAGAATAACTGTGATCCAATGGCTATGGCAGCCATGATGAACTAGAATGATTACATGAACAACCCATTTGCTTACCTTATTTGGATGATCTTCGCTATGCGTATGTGGAACAACCAGGATGATCACCAGGGCAATGCAATCCAGAGTCAGCTCGACGCAATGCGTTCACAGATCGCTGATAATCAGAATAGCTCATTGGTAATGGACGCCATAAGAGGCAACGCTAATGCAATTACTCAGTTAGCCTCTAGCCTGAACTGTGACTTCAACGCACTGAATAATGCTATTTGCTGCGTTAGATCAGGTATTCAGGAAGTAGCAGGTAATGTAAACTTCTCTGCAGAACGCGTTATCAACGCTATTAATCTCGGAGACGCTAACCTTACATCTGCATTGCAGAACTGCTGCTGCCAGACACAATAGAACATTATCAAGATGGGCTACGAGAATCAACTTGGGCAGAAGGACATCGTTAACCAGATGCAGACAGGTTTCAGCTACACAAACTCAGGTTTGGAGAGAGCTGCAAGTAACCTTGGTTTCCAGATGAGTTAGATGGCTTGCGATCTTAAGACGAACGCAAATGCTAATACTCAGCGAATAGTAGATGTTTTGAACAATCATTGGCAGTCAGATTTACAGTAGAGATACAATGACGCTCGCCTTGAATTGTCACAGCAGAAGTAGAATGCTACTTTGATTGCTGCACTTAAGACAACTGCTACAGCTTAATAAGTTTAATTTATGTGATGGCTCCTTCGGGAGCCTTTACATATAAAAATAAAGCTTATGGCATTTAAAGATGTAAAACAAAACTATTCAGTTTATATACTGAATAAACAGGATATAACTATTACCGATGGCAAGGTTATATCAGTTGGATTTCCGCATTTAGACTTAAATACAAAGCCTACAATGGGTTAGTCACAAATGGTTGTGGATGTAACCATAGAAGCTAACTCAAAGACGGCTACATATTCAATTCCAGAGAACTTATCTGTTACATACGCAGGAGATGTGGTATTGTCTACAGATAAGCAGGGTCTTATGGCTGAAGTAGAGCAGATGAAGAACACTGCTGAAAAGATACTTGAGTCAGTTCCAAAATAGAAGGAAGTTGTAGATAAGACGACAATATTGTTGTCTGAGCTCAACCCAATCTACAAGGAAAAGAAAGAGACTGAATAGAGATTCTCAAAGATAGAAGAGTCTATAAGTAGAATGGAGTCAACTGTTAATAACTTTATTAATTCTTTTAACCATGCACAAAGTAATAGTAATACGGCACAGTGATGATTAGCACGATACAAAGTACGCTGCTAATGTGAAATAGAATGAAGATGGTAGCTATACTGCTACCTTGGGTTCTTACAAAGATACTGGTTATCATAAATATATAGACAAGTATGGTAAACACTTCAACAAGAAGCTGTGTGAGCACGCTTGTAAATAGATGATAAACTATAATGGTACATCGCATACATGGACAGCAGATTAGATACAGAATCTTATAAATGTTAACAAGATTAATATGCCTAGTACGTCTACAATATATGATATTACATATACAGCTAATATGGCTTATGCTGATTTCTATCCATCTCTAATAAATGAGAGATAGTGTTTAGATTACGCAATGGCTGTAGCTAATGATGAGGATGGGTACGAAGGCATACAGTTCTGTAGATACATCGCTGACATAATGGGTAAGGATGATGCTATAGATTGGAACGATTTCATTTAACCTGTAACTGTGGCGTTTTAGACGTGGTCTTCGATGACACCACAGTACTATAATTGTTAACAATTTAAACGAATTAATATGGTTGATTTTTGCATTGAACCAGAAAGATGCTGTCACAAGGATCCAATTAGAAAACTGGATCTAAAAGTTGATCAGTATTATTCGTCAATCTATTCTAGATTATATAAACACGTTAATGATACGATTGTTCATATAACACAAGAAGAAAGAGATGGATGGAATAATAAGGCTAGCAAAGAAGCCTTAAAGGATATTTAGGATTAGCTGAATAAAATAACCGGCGACGAAAGCGGTTCTATGAAATATGAGATACTGCTTGAAGTTAGTAAGCAAATAACTGCTGCTATAGATGGTTTGAACTTAGGCGATTACGCTAAAAAGAAATACGTAGATGATGCTATTAAAAACATCAAGCTTGATGGTTATGTAACAAAGGATCATGTCGATGATACATATTTAAAAATAGTAGATTACAAAAAATTCGACGCTGATAGCTACTATACTAAAGCCGAAATACAAAACATGTTAAAGAACTCTGATATAGGAAAAGATTATTCTATTGAGAGTTTAGTAACAGAAAATAACAAACTTATTCTCACATAGAAGAATGGTGGTCAGTTTTCTGTTAATTTATCTGGAATAGGATCCGGTGTTGGAGTAGATGCTGATTACGTATAGGAGTAGCTTTCAAATTATATCAAAAAGGGTACATTGGCAAGATTGAAGATAAACGATAAAGTGTACTCTATTGAAAGTGGAGACGATATAAAAATCCCTACTAGTGGTACCGGTTCAAATATAGATGCTACTAAATTTGGTTATTACAAATCTTATTTTAAATAGACAACAAGTAACTCAACTATACCAAACAAACCTAGTGCAAATAAACCTCCACAGGATGGTTCTGGCTGGTTGGATACTACTCCAGATTACAAAGCTGGATATTACATATGGATGACACAAGTGTTTATAAATGGTAATGGATAGTATGGAGAGTATATGAATCCAATATGCATAACTGGAGCTAGCGGAAAAGATGGTAGTGGAAGTGCTGGAGAAGATGGTAGCGGAATATCATTTATATATAAACGATCAATCGATGGAGAAGGCGTTACTAATCCAGGAACCGTAACAGTTGTTAACGGCGTTCCAGAAGTACCTGTTGGTTGGAATGATCACCCAAGTGGTGTAACTAAAGAAGTACCATATGAATATTGCAGCTGCGTTGCAAGTAATAAAGGAAAATGGGGCACAATGTGGTCTGAACCTTTTATTTGGTCTCATTTTGGTCAAAACGGTATGGATGGAGACGGTGTTGAATATATATATTATGTTGCACTAATTGCTCCAACAAATAATCTTCCAGAATCATGGACTAATGACGAAGGGTTCCAGAATAATGAATATATAAAATATGGATCCGGATGGACCGACAATCCACAGAATTTAGACTCAGGAGAGTTTGGCCCAGGTTATAAATAGTGGGTATCTGTAAGAAAGAAATATTCTGACAACGACGGCCAGGACCCATATTGGCACGCATATTCTTCCCCTGCATTATGGAGCTATTATTCTAAAGATGGTATAGCAAGTGCTCTTATTATGGATGTTACCGGAGAGAATAAGTATCTTTATTTAACACAGTAGAATTAGAATAAAAGTTTCCAGTCATCATCTATTGCCCATATGTATAATGATGGCGCATCGATTGATTTTACGTTATCAATTGACTCTTTCATTGATTCTGCTGGAAATGATCATAGTTCAGATAAAGATCGGTATTTTACAATAAACGGTAATTAGATCGATATAAATATACCAGAAGGTTCTTTGTCTTTTGATAACAATATATATTACAGAATTATACTTATTGGTAAGCCAAAACTTACATCTATATCATCTTAGATAAGATAGGTCGAAATTTAGTTGTTCGGACTTGAAAGAGGCGCAGATGGAGGCAAGGGCGATCCTGGAGAAAATGCTGTATCATACGATATTAAAACATCTGCGTCTGCTATTAATTACCAAGATGGAACAATGTATCCAAATCTTATAAGTGTATATGTCGCTAAAAGTGATGGTTCATAGATTACAAATATCAAGCCATCAAATAGTTCTGATTGGTAGTTCTCATATAGTACTAATGATGGAGATTCTTGGAATACAATATCGTCTGATTAGATTCGAACAGAAGGTGATAATGGAATGTTGTTTAAAGCAACAAATGGAACAATAACGTTAAGCGAATATGTTCCAATCGTTAAATCTGGTATAGATGGACTTAATGGAGTAACTTATTCATTATAGCTTTCAAATATATCGTTATCATATGCTCCAACTGATTAGAATTATAGCTTATAGATGAGCTTCAATGTTAATTTATACAAAAACGGAAGTAATGTAAATAATACTGAGGCTAATTTATATATGCAATTAAATTCGAATAGCAGAACAAGCTTGTAGTATGATTCAGATCACTGGAATGCCGCAATAAATACAACTGTACAATCTAAGTCTAGCACCATTACTATATACGCATATAATTCAAATGGGGCTTATCTTACATCTATGACTATTCCTGTATCGTCATCTGGATAGAAAGGAGACAAAGGCGATACTGGAGATGCATCTGTAGGACAAACATTCAAAGGTTCACCTTTAAGAATTGCCGATGCATGGAAGAGCGGGAAAAAGTACTACGATGGAAAGAGAGATGCAGAAAATGGTATATTCTATCAAGATGTTGTACTTTATGAAAACATGTATTACGTTTGTGTGAATACCGATGCCGGAAATGATAACGGATGGAATTTAACCCCAGACGTTGCTGGATATTGGTCAGCATTTTCATTATCCCCTAATGTTGTAGCTGATCTTGTTGTTGCCAATAAGGCGTTTATAAAAGAGCTTTCATCTAATGAGCTTGTTATTTTTGATGATTAGAAGATTGTCGCTGGTATGACATCTAGTAAAGTCGTAGATGACTCATCACCATTAAATGGTAAGGTTACAACTGAAGGCAAGGGTGATGTTCGTATATGGGCTGGTGAATTCAGTAATGGTGACCTTACAACTGCCCCATTTACTGTTACTAGTGCAGGAAAATTAAATGCAACAGATGCAGATATAACGGGAACCGTAAATTCAAAAAGCGGTAATATAGGTGGATTTACAATCTCTGATAAATCACTTGTGTCAGAAAGTGGATCAACAATAAAATTTTTTAATAGATAGACTATCGGTACAACGTTGAAGTTGGATATAAACGTTGGAAATGAGTTATACGCATATTAGGGGACTGCAAATTTGTGCCCAGTATTATATATCGAAGACATTAAAAGTGGAAACGATATATATGAGCCAGCAGGTATAGCTATAAATTCTAGAAAATCTAACAATGACCAGACTACTGCGATACTTGTACAAAGTGGATATATATCAGGACTTAGAGAGCCAATTACAAATATAGTTAACAACTTTGGATCTGCAGGTATTGGTGGACCATATGATTATGGTGGTACATTTATCGTAAAGAGCGATAACGTACATGTACGACTTGATGACAAATGTCTTAAAGGAACGCAGCACACTTATATCATGCAAGGAGCTTGCGCGATATCATTTAGTAGTGATAAATCAAATATATACAGATATAATTCTGCATAGCCATTAACCGAGGCAACTTTTAGTGGAAGCTCACTATGGATAAGGTGTCTGTTTGATGGAACGAATTGGTATCTTTGCGAGTAATGATTACGGTATAACAATGTTTGACATTATATAGAACAAGATACAATTAAGCACAGAAGATTTAGCTATACCACCATTTAAAGACTTCTATAATAATGCTAAAGACAAACAAGATGCATTAAAGAAGATTGAATTCATAGTGTGGAGATATAAATGGAATAGCCCATATGAGGCATATCCAGAGAAAGAACGCACATGGAGAGTAGCTAAAGATGTACTTAATGATGAGAATTATAAACCTGATGACGTTGTAAAAGAATTAGCAAAAAGGTTCCAGGAGTTCCAAGAGACTCCTGCTACCCGCCTGCTTAAATCTTCTAAGAGCGCAGCAGAGGGCATTATGAACACGATGGATAGCTATGCTGAAGAAGAGCTTGATATAGATACAGCTAAGAAACTTTCAGCTATATTGAAAGATGTTAGTGGAATAATCAAGTCGTTAGACATGGCTATGAAGTAGGCAAAAGTAGAACAAGCGGAAGCCGGTAGAGTCAAGGGTGGTGGCATTATTGGTATGTACGAATAATATATATTATGGTAGTAGATTTTAATTAGAAAGTACACAATACTGAACAATTTAGCGAAGCGGCTAACTTTTTTAAAAATAATAAGTGCTATACATTTGCTCCCAAAGGAACTACCGATTACGTACAATATTGGGAGCGAGAAACAGATAGATGTCTTAATGGGTATACATCTCCGGATGGTTAGTACATAACTGGGTATCATTACTTCTATCTAAACTATAGCCCAATTATGAAAATCGTATAGACTAAATATACAGACAAAGATGGAAACGTTAGAACAAAACGTGAACGTATATTAGACTTCCCTAGATTCTGGGATTATGATTGGTATTATTTTAATGCTATAGAACAAGCAGAGATAGAAGGAAAGCACATGGCTGTACTTAAGTCAAGACAAAGAGGTTATTCGTTTAAAGGCGCTTCAATGCTAGTAAGAAATTACGAACTTATAAAAGGGTCGAAAAACTTTGCCGTAGCTTCAGAATAGAAATTCCTTATTGGTGATGGGCTTTTAACTAAAGCTTGGGAGATAATGGATTTTATAGACGCTAATACAGAGTGGGCTAAACAAAGACTTACTTCTACTAGAATGGAGAGAGTGTCTGGTTATAAGATAACAGACGAATATGGAAAATAGACAGAACAAGGATATAAATCTAGTATATGTGGAATAACGCTTAAGAACGACCCAGAAAGAATTCGTGGTACTCGTGGTAAACTAGTACTATGGGAAGAAGGAGGTAAGTTTCCAAGCCTTCTAGACGCTTGGCGTATTGAGTAGCCATCTGTAGAAAATGATGATGGAGTAGCTTTTGGAACAATGATAGCTTTTGGAACAGGAGGTACAGAAGGAGCTTCTTTTGATGGACTAAAAGAGCTGTTTTATAAGCCTAAGGCTTATAATGTTCTTAGTTTTCAAAATATATGGGACGAAGGAAGAGAGAATACAGAATGTGGATTCTTTGTTCCATCGTGGAGTAATCTGGAGTCATTTGATGACAATGGCGATTACGTATACATGGATAAAGATGGTAATAGCCTAAAAGAAAAAGCCATTTGTAATCTTATAGAATAGAGAAATAAAATCAAAGACGGAGGTGCCAGTTAGTAGTCAATAGACCGTTTTATATCAGAGCGTCCTATAAGGCCAGCAGAGGCTGTATTGGAGCTCGGTAAGAATATATTCCCTAGAAAGTTATTGATGGACCAGTTGACCAGAATAAGGACCAATAAGAAACTTCAAAGCATGAAGCATATAGTTGATCTAGAATGGGATGGAAATGGTCAAGTAAAGGCTACAGAAAAGCCTAATGGTGACATAACTAACTATCCTCTTAAGAAAGGCGATAAGCCTCATGGATCTGTAGTTATATGGGAATATCCAGTAAAAGATCCTCCTTTGGGTTTATATATAGGAGGATGTGACCCTTATGATCATGATGATAGCTTTACAAACTCTCTTGGTTCTACATTTATATTTAAACGCGTAAGAGCTGGAGAAGCATGGACGGATGTAATAGTAGCAGAGTATTCCGGAAGACCGGATACAGCAGAAGAGTACTATGAGAACGTGCGAAAGCTACTTACGTTTTATAACGCTAGATTATTATTTGAGAATGAAAGAAAAGGAATCTACCCTTACTTTACGAATAAACACTGCGATTACCTCTTGGCTGATTAGCCAGATAAAATCATATCTGAAGTCTTTAAAGACAGCAAAGTGCAAAGAAGAAAAGGATGCCACATGACCAAACAGATTAGGGCGTATGGCGAAGGATTAATATTAGAGTGGCTGCTAGATGAGTTTGAAGAAGGCCACCCTAATGTAGAAAGAGTATACAGCGAACCTCTAATAGAAGAGCTTATAGAGAATGATGGTGTACGAAATGTAGACCGTGTGATAGCTTTATGTATGGTAATGATATACAGAGAGGAGCTCTATTAGGTAAAGGTGTCGTCTGCAAAAGAACAAAACAAATAGGTTGAACTCTTCGAGATGCCGTTATTTAGCAAACAATGGTTTGAAGAAGATAGCAGCACAAGTGAAGACGGTATGCCGATATTCACATTTTAATACATGGAAGATAACTTATACAATTCAGCTTTCCCCAGACAAAAGCTCCCTCTTTCAAAGAAAGGAAAGAAGTGGCAGGAGGATTGCGTTAACTATATTATAGGTGAAGGTAACGTAACATCTGGAGGAAATAGTACATCATATTACGGAGAGCTGTAGACCTATTATAATTTATATAACAGCATCTTCGACGAGAAGGATTTTAAATCAATTACAAACCCATTCAAGGTCGAGGATGGTTTTCCTGCTACTCCTCACGACTTTAATATTATAAGACCTAAAGTAGACTTACTTATAGGTGAGGAGACAAAGAGGCCTCTTAACTTCAGAGTTATCAGAACTTCATAGGAGGCTACATCTGAAATGCAGGAGAAAGAGAAATAGATGATTCTACAATATATAGAGGCAGCTATCACAGCTAGAATGAGCCCAGAAGAAGCTCAGTAGTTCCAGTAGTAGCTACAGTCTGGAGAGGTTATGCCACCAGAGTAGATAGCTAAGTATATGGATAAGGACTATAAAGATATTGTAGAGAATACTGCATATCATTCTCTTACCTATCTGAGAGAGAAGCTTGATCTTGACAACGAGTTTATCAAAGGCTGGAAGGACGGATTGATCTCAGGTAGAGAAATTTATTACGTTGGCGTACTTAATGCAGAGCCATATGCGGAGAGAGTTAATCCTATATGTTTCTCTTACGATAAAAGCCCAGACCTTGAGTTTATTGAGGATGGATCATGGTGCTGCAGAAAGATGCGTATGCCTATAACTGAAGTATACGATAGATATTATGACAAGCTTGAAGAGAAGGATCTTGATAAGCTTGAAGAGATGATTGGTTCTACTCCTGGTAGAAACCTTGGAGATAGAAGTCCTGTTGATATGGGTATACAGTTGCGTATATACGATAATCCTATATTCGGGGGAGCCGGTAAGTCACTTGTAAATGTATGGCATTGTTGTTGGAAGTCTTTCAAGAAGATCTTCTACGTAACTACTACAGATGATGCAGGGCAGCCTCAGATCAATATAGTCGATGAAACATATCAGCCTGTTGGTAATGAGGTTAGTATTGAACCAGATTGGATTATAGAGGTATGGGAAGGATACAGAGCTGGTAGTGACTTGTACTTTGGTATACAGCCTATTGAATACCAGCACGTAAGTATCGATAACCCTAATAGCCAGAAGCTTCCTTATTGTGGTGCTATTTATAGTAACACGAATAGTAAGCCTAGATCATTGGTTAGTATTCTTAAGCCATTACAATATATGTATATTGTATTGTGGTACAGACTTGAGTTAGCTATTGCTAGAGATAAAGGTAAGGTTGTAAACATGGATATTACATAGATTCCTAAGTCTATGAATATTAGTCCAGCTAAATGGATGCATTACTTGTCTAGCGTTGGTGTTAACTTTATTAACCCATACGAAGAAGGCTGGAATATTCCAGGAAGAGAGGGTGGTAAGCCTGCTCAGTTCAATCAGATAACAGCATTGGACCTCACAATGTCTAATGTCATAGCTGAATACATACAGCTTATGGATAAGATAGAAGAGCTGGCTGGTACAATTTCTGGTATTACATAGCAGCGTGAAGGAGCTGTAAGTTCATCAGAGATGGTAGGTAATGTAGAAAGATCTGTTGTGCAGAGCTCGCATATTACTGAGCCATTATTCTGGGTTCACAACCAGTGTAAGCGAAGAGTGCTTAATATGCTTCTTAATACAGCTAAGGGTGCTTGGGAAGAGACTGGCAAACAGAAGCTCCAGTACATCTTTGATAATGGAGAAAGAGCATTCTTGGATATTACCCCTAAGTTCTACTACGAGGATATGGATGTATTCGTAAGCGATACATCTAAGGATCTTGAGAACATACAGAAGCTTCAGCAGCTTATACAGCCAGCTATGCAGAATGGTGCTAGCTTGCTTGAAGCCGCAGAGATCCTTACAAATGATAACTTCAATATCATCAAGCAGAAGCTTAAGGATATGCAGACTAGACAGGAGCAGGTACAGCAGCAGCAGCAGGAAGCAGAAGCTCAGCAGCAACAGTAGTTACAGCAGATGCAGAACGAATCTAAACAGCAAGAGCTTATGTTACAGGAAGCTCAGATGGATCTTCAGAGATATCAGATTGATCAAGATAATCAGACTAAGATAGCTGTAGCACAGATCAATGCTTATCGTGGAACGGAAGATATGGATCAAAACGATAACGGAATACCTGACGTTGCAGAACTTGGCAAGCAGGCTCTTGAGCAGTAGAAGATTAATCAAGAGGCTTATAATAAGCGTTATGAAGCTAAGTAGAAGCGTGAGATAGAGGATCAGAAGATCTAGCTTGAGAAGGATAAGATGAAGCATGAGACAGAGCTGCAGAAGGCTAAGGATGATGCTGCTTATGAACGCGAGAAACTTAAGGCAAAGACGGCTATCAAAAATAGGGTTCCGGGAGAGAAGTGATCATGAAGTTTGACAATAAGACATTTTAGCAGAAGTATGAAGCGTGGAAGAATGGCGCTGATTATTGGAAGGATATTAGAGGAATCAACTTGGGTGGAGACACCCAGGCTGAGGAACCTAGTCCAGAAGAGCAGTAGTAGATGGATTAGAGTGTATAGGCTATACTTAATGCTTACAATGAAGGAAAGGATGAAAATATAGCTGAAGACATTATTGATCCATTACCTTTTGATACTCCATTAAATGAAGAGCATCCTATACTTCATAAATATAAAGGTGGAAAAGATGATTCTATTAATACTTTTGTTAACAGAATGGGTCCTCTTGTAGGACAATAGCTAAACAGATATGGTTACGGTGATGCTGCATACTATAATGTAATGCGTCAGCTTGCATATGAATCTAATTACGGTAGATCTAGAGTTGCTAGAAGATAGCATAATTATGGTGGAGTAGGTTGGAATGGTAAAACTTACACTACATACAAGAGTGATGCAGACTTTGTTAGAGACTACGTAAGACTTATGCATAATAGATATGGAGCAGCGCTTAGAGCCAAATCTACATAGGATTATGCTAGAGCTCTTAAGTAGAAGGGTTATTATGAAGACTCTCTTTAGAATTACTCTAGAAACCTCAATAGCATGAATAGTCTTGTTAGAGCAGCTCGCAATCATAGGAATGCTCATAAGGATGCTTATAACTATAATGTATAGTTAAACGACCTTGAGCAGGATTATGAAGATGCTAAGAATGCTAGTCCTATAATTATCAATTCACCATCTACAAGATAGCCTAGTACTATTAGGGCAAATGTTCCTACAACTCTACTTGGTCCGACTTAGGAAGAGATAAAGGCTCAGCAATAGCGTGATCTTAATAAGTATAAACAGTAGATGTATGATAGTATAACATAGCCTTCACTTCCGAATATACTTAACCTACTTCCATCTAATAACTTTGGTAAAGATTCTTATGGATAGAAGTTCTGGTGGAGAAGAGGTAATAATCTTAAACTGATGTAATTATGACACAGATGGAAAGTCCTAAGCGAAAGATGCAGAAGAGGAATGACTATTAGCGTCATAAGCTCTTTCGTAAGATAAAACGTAGAAGAAAAGCATAGGCTTAGGCAGAGTAGTAGATAGCTGAGAAGCAGCTTAGAAAGAAGTTAAAACTGCCTAAGTTTGATAGAGGAGAAGATGAATTGTCTACTTATAAAAAATAGGTAGAAATGTTTAATGATGCAAATTCTGATCCAATATTGCCAGGTAGACTTGTTGATAGAAATAGAGTTGCTGTTAATCCGGAAACTGGTGACGTAATGGAAGCTGGCGGACATGTCAATTTAGACCCAGTTATAATAACTGGTAAAATGCCGGATAATCTAAAACAGACTATAAATAAAAATATAGAATCAGATAGAATTTAGGATTTACTATATAAGGATAGATTATCTCCTGTTGATCCCGTTGGTGAGCTTGTTGTGGAATCTGCTGTTATTGGTAAGCCTTTAGAATTAGCTGGAAAGGCGGCTTTGTATGGTATTGGAAGATACGGAGAAAAACTTGGGCTTGAGAAGTTATAGGGCCTAGCTAGATAGAAATTATTGGAAAAAGAATTCGCGCTTTCAAACGTAGATAAATAGTTAGCTAAAGATATCGCGTATAGTAAACCTGGATACGATCATAAATTAATTATATCTCCATCTAAAAAGCAAAAGAGATTATAGCTCAGTTAGCCAACGTATCAAGTATATACCGGAGATAAGCATAAAATATCAGAAGTAATTGATGATAGCGGTAATGTAAATCTTGCTAATTTATTCAAGATATAGAATGAAGCTCTATCCAATATCCCGGGAGGAAGACTTGCTAGACATAGGTTAGAAAATCCAGATTGGCATAAAACTGATTGGAATACATTCCTGCATAGTAGAGATGCTTATTAGAGAGCTTTGTAGGCAGGATATCCAAATGAAGCGTTATTTCCAACACTTATGCATGATGCCGGAAAGCTTTGGGCAGGAGATGGACATGGTCCATATGGTGCATCTATAGTTAAATAGATATTTCCAGATGCTACTGACGAACAAATAATGGCTATATATTAGCATATGGATAAAGTTCCAGAATCAGCTATGGGTAAACTTGTTAAAGGAGCTGATATAGCAGAGGATAATCCATTTAGAACCTTTAAACAAGATTCGAATATTTTAAAACAAAATAGTAACCAAAATGGGCTGACTAATGGTAAGATGTTGTCTGATAAAATAAAAGAGGGTTATTTTAATTATACGAAAGGCTAGGAAATTCCTCTTAATTTTGATGGTAATTATTTTAGGGCAACTAAAAATATGCCACAAGCTATGTCAGAAGGTGATACTAGATTTAAAAACTTTCCGGTAGGAGAGTATTATTCTGAAAATATTGACGATTATTACAAGAATGTAATGTAGCCATTATTTGATAAATAGGGCATAGATCCAGAAATGCGTTTGCCAAGAGGTGTTATAACAGTCCCAGAAAACAATGTTGAATGGAAAGGGTACTTTGATAAATATTCTGGTATTCCGTATATAAAAGCAAAAGCAGTTAATGGAAATCTTATAGATGCGATAAGAAGTGGATAGTTTAATTCTACGTATCTACATGAAGCCGCTTCGCATGGAACAGATTTTAAGATACCAAACGGTTTGAAGGAACAGTATAGATTTGAGAACTTTTTGCCAAGTGACTACAAATGGAAACCTAGTGCAAAAGATTCTAAAGATTGGGAAGAGTATAGAGCAACAATGAATTAGGTTAGACACAGATTACTTGATACAGAACATTTGATTAACGATAAATATCCGTCTGGTAAAGAGCTAGAAAAAGCTATAGATAATAGGTAGATGGATTTAATAATGGCTAATTTTGATGTTACAAATGGATATGGTGCAGATTATTATAATGCGTATAAAGATTTATTAGGTAAGGCTAATCGAACAAACAGCTATAGAGATTGGTAGAATGTAATTGATTTTGAAAATCATATTAGAAATTCATTAAAGTATTTACCAGCCGTTGCTCCATTTGCTATTGGTGCAAAGTCTAATGATTACAATTCCGGTAAAGATATTCGCATCAAACCATCTAAGCGTGGAACGTTTACTAAAGCAGCTAAATAGCATGGTATGAGTGTTCAAGGTTTTGCCAATAGAGTTTTAAGGAATCCATCTAAGTATAGTGCAGCTATGAGAAAGAAAGCAAACTTTGCGCATAATGCAGCAAGTTGGAAACATTGAACATTACACGGGTTCGACTCCCGTGTAGCGTACAACAATTAAAAATATTAACTTAGTTATAATTTAAATTATGGCAAGAAAGAAGAAAAATCCATTAGGTGATTTTGAAGACGCTTTGAGCTCTCTCGGGTTCGGTGGCCAGGAAGGTGGCGACAGCGTTACAGACATCGATAACCAGGATGTGGTTAACAAGGTGTTAGACGACCCTAATGATGATGTTGAAAATTTAGACAATCCAGATGACGATAAGTCTTCTGAGGATAATAAAGATAATAAGAATGTAACTGGTGATCCTAATGCTCACGATGATGAGACAGAGATCCCAGATAATATTTTAAATAATAATACGTCCGACACAACTACAGTTGACAACGAATAGGATGACGACAATGATGATAATGATCAGCAGACTGATACTGACGTTGTAGATCCTGGAGAGGCAGAATAGATTGGTGCTTTCTTTGACGCATTCGCTGAAGCTAATGGTTGGAGTGTTGATGAAGACGAAAAACCTAAGACAATTGAGGGTATTGTAGAGTACATCAAGGATGTCGTAGATGAGAATTCAACACCACAGTACGCCGATGATCGTATTGCTAGACTTGATCAGTACGTAAAGAATGGTGGTAAATTTGAAGACTTCTATCAGACACAGCAGAAATCTATGTCTTATGATAACATAGATTTGGAGGACGAATCTAATCAGAAAGCAGCTGTTCGTGAGTTCTATAAATTACAGGGTATGAACGACGAGCAGATTAGTCGCAAGATTGAGCGCTATGAAGATGCTGACATGCTGGAAGATGAAGCAGCTGATGCTGTAAATTATCTTAAGGCGTACGAGCAGCAACAGCAAGAGTATATGGCTCAGCAACAGGAAGCTCAAAGACAGGAGCAGGAACAGCAAGCTGCACAGTTCATGGACGATCTTACCTCTAGTATTAATGGTCTTACCAATATTAGAGGTATTAATATCCCAAAGGAGGATAGAAAAGCATTGTTCGATTATATTACAAGAACTGATGCAGATGGTTTAACAGAGTATCAGAAGGCTTTTAATAATAACCTTGTTAACAATTTGATAGAATCAGCCTACTTCACAATGAAGGGTGATGCTCTACTGGGCGAAGCACAGCGCAATGGTCAGACATCTGCTGCGAGTAAACTTAGACAAATGCTCAAACATCAAACAAAAAATCATACAGCATACAATGTTGGGCATGAAAAACAACCTCAGGCATGGGATATCGCGTCAAAATACCTATGATGAGACAATTAACATATTATGAATAATTCAAGTTCTTTATTAAATAATCTTCAGCTCTACCGTGGTAAGCGTTTTGCTGATTTGGTAGACGAAAACATGATTGCTAACGCAATGCTTACAAAGCCTCATGAAGTAGCAGGCTTGTTGTCATTGGTTTTTGGTACAAAGGATGATGGTATTTCAACTACCATCGACTTGCTTACTGGTGGTCTTGGTTCAACCATGACTATCGAAAACAGAGAATATGAGTGGTCTGTAATGATTGATGCTGATCACGCTGTTAACATCCGCTACGCTAAGTGGAATGGTAAGGAGATTACTCCTAAGTCAATTACAGAAGGTTTGACTCCAGGTATTAATAATACCCCTATTTATCTTGGTCTTGAAGAGAAGTGGTTCGGTCCAGGTGCAATTCTTGCATTTGACAACGTAAACTTCCAGGTACGTGTAAACGGTACTCCATACCAGGATGGTAGCACATGGGTATATGAGTGCTACGTAGCAGAAGGCTTCCAGGGTTCTTATATTCCTTGCGAGTATTTGCTCCCAGGTCGTCAGGTAGACCGTATCGGTTCTGCATACGAGGAGTACAGTGATGAGGCAGATATCATCAACTATCAGACTCCATTTAAGATGCGCAATAGCTTGATGACTATGCGTCTTACTTACGATATCACTGGTGATGCTTACTCTACAGTATTGGCTATCGCTTTGACTGATCCTGAGACAGGTAAGAAGTCTTATTTGTGGTCTGACTATCAGTATTGGAAGGCTCTTCGTGAGTGGAAGAAGAGAGAGGAGAAACAGTTGCTGTTTGCTCACTCTAACCGTAACGCAGATGGTACTTATAATCTGAAGGGTACTAATGGTCGTTTCGTTCCAATCTCTGCAGGTTTGTTTGAGCAGATTGCTCCAGCTAACGTACGTTACTATACAAAGCTGACTACAGAGTTGTTCGAGGATTACTTGTTCGATCTCTGCTACAACATTATCGGTACTAATGAGCGTAAGTTCGTTGCTTTGACCGGTGAGATGGGTATCCGTGAGTTCGACCGTATCTTGAAGGAGAAGGCAGCTAGCTTCAATATGATTGATACACACTTCATTACAGGTTCTGGTCAGGATCTGAAGTTGGGTGGTCAGTTCACAACTTATACTATGACTAATGGTATTGAGTTGACAGTTAAGCGTTGTGCTATGTTTGATAACATGGAAATGTTCCGTCAGCTTCACCCATTGACAGGTAAGCCATTGATGTCTTACACATTCTTGTTCGTTGACCTTGGTCGTCGTGATGGTCAGGCTAACATCGTTAAGGTATGTCGTAAGGGTCGTGAGTTCGTACAGTGGTGTACTGGTGGTTCTGTATTGCCAAATGGTTATGCAAATAACATCAACACTATGCGTTCTAACAGCCGTGATGGTTACCAGGTACACTTCCTTGGTGAAGAGGGTATCATGTTGAGAAACCCATTGTCATGCGGTATCTTGTATTGTGATGCTGAAGACCAGGAGTCTATCTCAGTTGAGAACAGAGCAGCAGAGCTCTAATTAATTAAATAACATACAATGTTCAACCCCGTGGTTTCAATAACATGCCGGATGGAATCTAACAACACTGCACCGGAGGCTAAGCCAATAATACGAGTGTTGTACACGGGAGCTTGGCATTGCAACAACTAATTGAAAAATTATGGTAGTTGAATTAAAGATCAGAAAGAAAAATCCCTGGGCTGGATTGTTAAAGTATAAACATTGTTTTGATTATATTGCACCTTACTTTACCAGATCTGGGTCGATATACACAGGTTTAACACCTGAGGACGAAAAGAAATTTGAAAAGGAGCTTGGTTACCCAGAAGGCCATCTCGCTAAAAATTCTCCATTCTGGAATACATTCTGTGTTAAGGTTGGTTCTAAGAGTACTATTCTCGATGACTCATTCCCACGACAGGCTATGATCATTAAGTTCCTTGAGGGACATAAGAGAGTAGCTACATCGCTTGATAAACTCAATGCTGGTAAGGATTATCTGCTTATTAATAGACAGGCTGAAGCTATTGAGAAGAATAAGATTAACAAGCTTCGTAGAGACGCTATTATTGCTTTTGGCAAGCTTTCTCTTGAAGAGATGCGTAAGTGCCTTAGACTGTTCGGTGTTAGTGCTGATACAATGTCTAATGAGCTTGTAGAGTCTACATTGTTCTCATTGGTTGACAAGCAGCCATAGAACTTCTTTACAAAGTGGGTTAATAACAAGACAAAGGAAACAGAGTTCTTGATCGAGAGTGCTATTGCCAAAGGTATTATCCGTAAGGATAGAACACAGTATTACTATGGTTCTGAGATGCTTGCAGACTCATTGCAGGATTGTATTGCATACTTGGACGCAAAGAAGAATCAAGACTTAAAGATCTCGATTATTAATCAGGTCGAAAATAAATAATTAAACTAACGACGTATGACGCATAGTGATATTTATACTAAGTTTATGATTGAATATGACAAGGCAAATATAACTTCGTCATATCCGTCGCTAACTAAATATGAAGTTGCAACAATACTCGACAAAGCCTACTTAGCTCTTATAGCTCAAAAATATACAGGGAATAATCCAAGAAAGTCAGCGTTTGAGTCAGATATGAAAGCAACTGAAGATTTGTAGCCATTGATTAATAAATTAACTGCCATTGGTAGTTTATCTGGCGATAACAGCTATACATTTAATACGCACACTATAGATAATCTTATCTTATACATAATTGATGGATAGATTGAAATCAAAGAAAGTATTTCTTCTCATGATAATAATAATCATCAATATGAAAATATAGTATTCGTATCTCATGATATTGCTAAAAAATTTAAGGTAACAAGAACAAATCTACCTTGGATTGAGTAGCCTGTAGGATGCATAGAGGACAACAACGTTGTAATATACGTAGATCCAATGGATGTACAATATAATGGAGCTTAGTCAACAGCTGAGTTTACATATATTAAACGTCCTGCAAAATTTGCTGTCGGACAAGGATTGTCCGTAAACGACTACGATTTCGGATAGACCAAATTTGAGCTATCAGATAGCATGGCAGAGGAATTAATTAATTTGGCAATTATTATGTCTACTGAGATTGTAGAATCTAGTAGACTTGCTACTAAAGCTAATACTAGACCACTTGAATCATGACAAGAGAAGAAACAAGAAAACTTGGTATTGAGTTTGAGCGCAGACTGATTGAAGTATATCCTTAGTTTGCGTCAGAACAAAAACTTAGTACCGATGCGATATATTCATTCTTAAGCGAGTTCTAGACACAGTATGTTAAAATACTGTATTCTACCGAAGACGATTTTCAGCGTGGTACTAGACGAGCTAAAAGAATAAGCGATGTTAGCAGATCGTTAATTAGGCGAGTTAATATAAAAACATCAAATGATGAAGGCTTATATAAACTGCCAGACAATTACGCAATGTACGTAAGATCTGAAAGCATCGTTACAAAAAATTATAAAAGTGATAAGACTTTAGAAAATGGCGTAATTACGCCTAATATACTTGTTAAGCAAGAAGATGTAGACAATGTAATCAATGCATATTACAACTATAATGGAATCATAAAGAACCCATTAGTTGTATTCGAAAACACTAGTTATACAAGTAACTAGTTTAAAGTTATAACTGATGCATATACATAGATAGAAAGTGTAGATCTTACATACTACTGCCAGCCTAATGCATTCAATGTATTAAAGTTTAATGATAAAGATCAGTCGGCTGGAGCTGTACATAGCTACTGCTCGCTCCCGTACTCATGTTTTGAGGAACTTGTATCAGGAGCTGTTGATATGTATTTAACTCAGTATAAATTAAAACTTGCTTAGGGTAATTCTAAACAATCACAACCAAAATAGTAGGAGACTGAGTAATGAGGAATATAGATATTTTGGTGGGGCTAGAAAGGGAGATAAATAAATTTGATAGTCAGCTAGACAAACCATCTACTGACGAATCTTTATTCTGGCTTAATTAGGCTGTTGGTAAGTTTATTAAGCTTAGATTTAATAGTGATCTTGTTCACGGAACTTCGTACGAACAAAATGAAAAGCGTAGAGAAGATCTTATTAAACTATACGAGCAGAAGACTTATACTTCAACAAATATGACAATAGACGAAAGTCAGCCGTCATATACATCTTATACAATAATCTATCCAGAAGACTTCATGTTCTCACTCAATGAGGACGTCGTGATAAGCGATCTTGATGGAGAGAATAAAATCAATACATGCATGTTTGAGTGCACGTAGGATAGTTTTATGTATAGAGTTAACAACAGTCTTACAGATTTCCATTACAGATTTCATAGAGCTAGACCTCTACGTGTAAGAAACTCTAATGGATGCATGTTGCTTACAGATAAGCAATATAAGATTAGCAAATATTCTTTAGGTTATCTCAGAAAGCCTACAGAAATAACACTTGATAATCCTTATGATGAATATGAGGATTTCGAGGATATCATTATGCCTGAGATTATAAAAATTGCTGCTCAGATGTATTTAGAAAATAAGAAAGATGAGCGCTATAAAACTATAACTCAAGAGGTAAATACACAAGAATAATAATTTTAACGTGGAAAGCCCAGCTAGTTAGGTCTAGCATTAACATTATAGGGTGAGTAGAAAAAATTAATTTTAATATGATTACATACGTAAATTCAGTTCTCGTTTCTAACAAGAACGGTGAGACTCTCGCTACTGCAGAAGAGTTGAAGGGTAAGGCTAAGAAGGAAGATCTTAAGCCATTGGTTGGTAAGTTCGTATTTATGAACTGTGATCCAGCTAAGCAGGATGGTACTGCTATTGAGGATGTTTATAGTATGGATGAAGCTGCTGATCGCTTTAAGATCGGTGTTGTTACATCTGATAGCTTCCAGAAAGTTGACAAGCTTGGTAATGTTACGTTCGTACCAGTTGTAAAATGGTCTAACATTATCAATGTAGCAGATATTAAGTCTGTAGCTAAGCTTGACTACAAGGAGGATTCAGAAGATGAGATTACAATCGACTTCAGCGGTATTGCTGATGAGACTATGGATCTCCTCGCACAGGGTGGTTGCCCAGTTGTTCTTCGTCTTACTTTCAAGGATATACCAATGCGCTATCGTAAATGGACAGAATCATATAGCTACGTAACCAAGGTTGGTGATACTGTAGAGAACATTATCGCTGGCTTGATCAAGGATATTATTCGTGCTCCAAAGCGTCAGCGTGTATATGCTAAGATTGATGGTCAGAAGCTTATTCTCACACAGATGAAGTATGATGACGATGAGTCTAATAGAACAGAGAACGTTTACATGAAGGGTCGCTTCGATGCAAATATGTATTGGATGAACCCTGCTGCTCCAGGTTGGGCTTCAAATAACAAGTACGACCTTGGCGTTGTCTTCTCTAAGAAGGAAGGCGTTACATACCCAGCAACAGCTAAATTGGTACGTGATCGCGAGCGTGCTACATTTGACTATCAGGGCGTTTTGCACCGTTGCTGCTGGTACGATCCTCAGCCAGCTATGGTAACAAACCTCGATAACAAGTACGACGGTATTACTATCGAGTTTGAAAACCAGTACCGTACAGCTGATGATCTTTGGCGTAGAACAAAGCAGACAGTTGAGATCTACGCTTCTAACAATGGTGAGGCTATGGGTGCTGATCAGATTGCAGGTGGTTTTGTTACAAAGCTCCAGGCTATGATTGCTTCTCGTCAGAACATTGTTAACCCAGTTGACAACTCTGCTGCTTACGACAAAGCAAACTTTTAATTAATTGCCGGGGTGGGGTTCTTGCCCTATCTCGGCATTTTGTTTTTAAACACATATTATAATATGCAAAGAATTAGAATTGGAAACGATATAAGATTAAATCTTACACTTCGTGGTCCACGTACGTACGATAGAGCTAATATCAAACAGCTTAAGTGTTATTTTATTAACACATCTATGCTCGATTATTTCCCAGTCGGCTGTTAGCATTGTTGTAATTAGTGTGATAAGCATGTAAATGGATGCGGATATACAACCAACATGTGTGGTCATCCAAAATATCACGTACTTCCGCACTACTGCCATCACGATTGTTGTCATAATGATTTTTATTGCAGTCACGATTTCAATTGCATGCTTGATCCTCATGGATGTAATCCTGCAGCAGGACCTGGTGTATTACCACCAAAGTATAGAAAGCCATATGATGCTGTAAATTGCTGCGCTTGTGACGATTTCACATATTTGGCATATTCTAGAGTCCTGCCTAAAGCAAACGCTATTCAGTGCTATTTCCCTGCAAAGGATTAGGTATTCTGCGGAATATACAAATTAATCATACAGGCTATTGTATATGAACCAGGTTGGGGTCGCACAGATCTTCATACATATACAATGGATTATGGTGAGGTTATCGAACTCGTTGACGATAATACAGGAGCTAGTGGAGACATAACTGTAGACGTAGATACAGATGATATAGAAAACAAGAATATCATCGCAATAAGAATTAAGGCTAAAGATTTAACAATGTATGGAGATACAAAACTTAATCTTGGCGAGAAAGATACTAAAGATCATAAATATTCGATCGAAGTAGATTTAGAGAATGGGTCTACTGTGGAATATAATCCAAGTAATTGGCCTTATGAGTCTATTGAATTTACACCAACGAAGAGCGATGTTATTGAAATAGATCAAAATACAGGTACTATTCATTCGCTTGAATAGAATGAAACAATCTCTACTATTGTAACTGTTACAGCTAAAAATAATGGAGTAAAGAATACATTTAATGTTACTGTTCTCGGCGGTAATTTTGATTATATTGGATATCTGCCAGTTCGTCCTTTCTCTAAAGAAGTGGAGGATGATTATAAATATCATTTCGATCGTGACGATCAGGGATTCGAAAACGACGATTAGGAGAATGTTACAAAAGTAGGTGTTGGTCATGTTGATATTAATCTCTTAACTAGATCTAAAGATTTATCTAAGGGTGTTACTATAGAGAATGATACCGATGGTTACTACTTATGGATTGTAACTAGACAGCCTATCGAATATGCTGCAAATATAAATGCCAGCGCTTCTAATATGATCCCTATATTTACTATCCCTCTTACAACTCCACAGAAGAGATATAATGATTAGAGGTATTATTATTGTTGTCCTAATCCAATAAAGGCAAACAATACTCGTGGTGGAGCTACGATTTATGTTAAAACTAAAAATGATTAATTATGAATAGCACAAACGAAGATATACAGATATACGGTAAGCTTGTAAACGTATCCACCGAGGGAATTGTGGCTGACGCAGCTTCTATATGGTGTGAAAGATATAAGAAAACCGTAGAAGATGTTATTAAAGATGTTAATGATAAGGTTGAAGACTCTATCGATAACTCGAATGACAAAATAACAGAAATTAATAAAAATATCGAAAATGCTGTTAGTAGAATAGACGAAGAGTTGGCTAAAAAGGCTGATGCCGATAAATACCTTCCTCTTGCAGGAGGTACAATGGATGGTGGTATAATTTCGCCTAGCTATAAAAAGATAGGAGGAACAGGCGAATAGATCCTATTAGCAGACGGTTCGATTGCTACAACTATAAATACAGATACATTAAACTCAATTTTAAATTAATAAATTATGAAACTTCTTGATACTGCTGGTGTGTCTACACTTTGGGGAAAGGTAAAAGATCATGTTAAAACCTCAATTGATTCACAACAGTTTAAAACAATTAATGGCACATCAGTTAAAGGTGCTGGCGACATTCATATTGACTTAACACTTTATAAGGTTGTATCAGCTTTGCCTACAAGTGGCATTGATGCAACTAAGATATATTTGGTAAAAGATTCATCTGTAGATGGCAACTTGTATTCAGAATACATGTATGTAGATAGCAAATGGGAAAAGCTCGGTGATTTTAGAAGCTCTGTAGATTTGGAACCTTATGCTAAGAAGAATGAGGCAATTAATAGCCTTGAAGTAAGAACACAACAGACAGATGCAAATAAAGAACGTCAGTATATAGCAATTTGTAATGCTGATAATAAAGGTAATGCTGTAAGCGAGATTTCTATACTAGAAGCTACAACTGATATGTCTGGACTTATGTCTTATGGTGATAAGAAAAAATTAGATAGCATCGAATATGGTGCAACTGATTATTCTCTTCCACTTGCAGCAAACGGTACAAGAGGAGGTATTCAAGTGGGTTATGCAGCCAACGGAAGAAATTATCCAGTGCAGTTGAGTGGAGAGAAGGCATACGTTAATGTTCCATGGACTGACACAAATACCACATATGGTTTAGCTACATCTACAAATGACGGTCTTATGAAGGCTAGCGATAAAGCTAAGCTTGACAGTATTGCAACGATAACAGATGCAGAACTTAAAACAATTTTAGTATAATGAAATTACTTGACGAAAAAGGATTAACGACAGTATGGGCTGCAATTAAAAACACGTTCACCAGCAAGTCAGATGCAGATGGAAAATATGCTAAGACAGCAGACGTAAATACAGCCCTAGCAAAGAAGGTTGATGCAGTAAGTGGAAAAGGGCTTTCGACAAACGACTTCACAGCGGCATACAAGTCCAAGCTTGACGGAATAGCTACAGGTGCTAATAACTATACATTACCTACAGCATCAACTACTACTCTTGGTGGTATTAAAGTTTCTGAAAGCGCAGATGGAACTAGTTGGCCAATTTGTGTTGATAGTAGTGGTCTTGCTTAGGCTAAAATATCAGGATTAGTTTCGGTTAAAGGTACACTTTTTGGCATTAGATTAAAAAGTAATACCAATGAAGCAAGTTTTGGTCCTACTCAAATAAGTGTTAAAGGAGGCGGAGACGAAGAATTAAAAGCTATTAAATTCCCTTCAAAATCCGGCACGTTTGCCCTTACATCAGATATCCCTGATGTATCTAGTTTATGTAAACTTTATACAGCCAATAACATTGAACGTTGTGTATATGGTCGTATTAATTTTATGACGCCTCTTGGCGACGTTAATTTAGATAGTATTCTACATAAAGAAGGTATAATAATTTTTGCCAATCTTACAAGTGCCAGCAATATAACTTGTAGCGAAGGATTTGTGTATAATAACGACTATATTGATAATAGCAAAAGAGTAGAACCAGGAATGTTTTTAATAACGATAAGTGCTAATATTGCTGTAGTTTCCTCACTTTAATGATGAAATTAACGATTAAAAGAATAGCACTTCGTTCAACTTATACAATAGGGAAGCTTTATATAGACGGTAATTATTTCTGCGATGTATTAGAGGATACTGTAAGAGATCTTAATAAGAACGGTAAGTTTGACAATGGAGAGAAAAAGGTGTACGCCAAAACAGCAATACCTTACGGAACTTATGAGATCAAATGGACATATTCTCCTAGATTCAAGAAGTATACTCCACAGCTGATGAATGTACCATCATTTGAAGGCATACGTATACACGCAGGAAATACAAGCGCCGACACAGAGGGATGCTTGCTTCTTGGTGAAAATAAATAGGTTGGAAAGGTCATTAACTCAAGAGCTACTATAAACAAGTTCTACAAAATAATAAAGTAGGCTTGTTCTAATGGAAATGTTACTATTGAGATAAAATGAACAAGGTAACAGGAACATGGCGCGAGAAGATTTAGTATTCAACCGCATGCCTCGCGTTTTTAAGCGGTTAGGTTCTCACCTGGGTTCAGTATTTACAATAGGGTGAAATCTCCACAGGAGTACTAGGGTTTGTAGCCCAAACATTAGTTTATTCAGCTAGTATCTATGGAGTGTCTATTTATATACAGGGAAAGTTTGGTGAGTTAAAAACATATTTAAAAGAATATTTGAGTAATAATGAAAGCAATGCTGATGTAGTAGATATTAAACAAGATAAAGAACAACTACAAAACGCTGCTTAATGCCATTTATGGGCTTCTAATAGCCTTTTGTGTAGCGTCTGGTATATTCTACCACAACAAAGCTAATAGGCTCTCAGAGGAGCTTAAAATGGCTAATAATAACATCGAAGCCTATTAGGATGCCTTAAGTGGTGCCTAGTAGGCTTCTGGTGTTTTAAGGCTAGATATGAAAAAGCTTAAAGATTATAACGATAAGCTTGTGTAGTAGTTGGATTCTGTACGTAAAGTTGAAAAGCTAAAAAGCAAAGAAATTTAGGTAGCAGCAACTTAGAAGTAGATTATAAACGTTAATAAGAGTAAGGGGGTAGGGGGTGATATTATAACTATACTTAAAGACTCTGTTTATAAGGATAGCTTACAATATAATAACCTAACTAAAGTATACTATACAATCGGTAAAGATAGTGTTAATATCAAGTTAGATGTATAGAACACTTAGTACCTCTACGTTTATAAGCATAGAGAATATAAAAACAAAAAGAACTTCTTTAAGAGATTGATAACATTTGACTGGAAAAAGAAAGATGTGTATAAATACAAGATACATAATACAAACGACATACTTAAAGAAGACAGTATAAGAATAATAGAAGCAATATGAAAACATTCTCAGCTCGTACATTGATAGATGACATACTTCTTATTGTACGAAATAACAACATAAGTGAGAGTGAGGATATGTCTAGGGATTAGATATTATCTTGGATAATGTAGTATAAAGCTTATTTATCCAAGAAAGAAAATGACAAAGATTCTGAGACCGGTGATGACGAAGATCCAGATGATAGTTAGCTATCAACTATCGGGCCACTTGAACTTATAGACGATCCTGTTCCTGGATCAGAAGACTCTTGTTGCTGTGATTGCTGTAATTATGGTACAAGAAAAAGGACGAAGAACAAGATACATACAATGGATGATAGTAGCGACGATATAGTCAACGTTACAGACGCAAGTGGTTGTGTTATACAGATTATGAATAAATCTAGAAAACATTATCATAATTTTAGAAGATACACATACAATGAGCCTACATGCTGGTTTGATGACTAGTATGTATATGTTGACGGTGATGGTGTGGAAAATTTTAAATACATATATGTTACAGGAATGTTTGATCCAACACAAACCGCTGGTAGCGAAGACGAAATAACAATACCTGGTTGGATGATACCAGATATAAAGAGAGCTATTATGACCAACGAATTAGCGTTTATGCTTAAAAGGCCTAGTGACGATAGCAATAATTCAACATTAGCAAGCGTTAAACCAAATGGTCCTCAAGATAAGGAAGAATAAGAAGAGCTACACAATAGCTGATATATATAGAGACTACATTAAAAAGAACGATGTAGAGCTTAATTACGCGCGATATAAGCGCATTATAGACGAATTTAATAAAGTTGTCAAGGAAGAGATTTTGGAGCGCTCACAGCCCTTTAAAATGCCTTATGGGCTAGGCACTATATGCATAGTAAAATATAAACCAAAGAGCTACTCTAGTTAGTCGTTGTCTACGGATTACAAATCAACAAAAGAAGTAGGCAAAAGGGTTTATCATTTAAACGAGCACTCTAATGGATATAAATATAGATTATATTGGTCAAAAATACCCAGGATGTTTTCTGATAGATATAAATACTAGCTATGTATGGTTAGGGAAAACAAAAGGCACCTTGCTCAACTTATATTTAATAAACAAGATTATATAAATATAGATGATATACAAGTATACAAAATGTGAGTCAGTTATAGCTAAAATTATGGCTGATTCAAACATGCAAGAAAAGAACATGCGTATTACAGATATACGAGAATGGATCTTTGAAGCTGTTGAAAAAATTGGCGCCCCTGTATAGTATGTATAGAAGGAGTCTGGTGATGATTGTGTTCCAATATTTGAAATACACGAACATCAAGTTCCGATACCAGAAGACTTAGAATCATTGACAACTGTAGCCTATTCAAACAATGGAACAAATTGGGTATAGGCACTAAAAGATGAAAGTTCATTTAAGTCTAAAGCTGATACAAAGCCTATGCATCACCATCATCCAGAACAGCCGGCTAGCACGCCGTTAATTACGCATAGATCATAGCTTCTTGGTATCAATGGTAGCACTGCGCTTATGGATGCTATTAGAGATCATAAGACAGATGTTCCTACATACTGGATTAAACCAGGTTGGATAGTCTTTAATAAAGATAAGGGTTTTGTTAAATTGTCATATAAGGCAATAGCTACAGACGAAAGGGGTTATCCACTTATTCCAGACTTAGCTTCATATTAGGAAGCTATATACTGGTATGTAATGATGAAGTTAAGCTTTCCAAAATTCCTTAGAGGATCTCTTGGAGGAAAAGCTAGATATAATTAGAATACATACTTCTACATATAGCAGCAGTGGAATTTCTATAGGAATCAAGCTTACGCTGAAGCAATGATGCCAAATGAAAGTGAGATGCTTACTATTAAGAACGAGTGGACTAAGCTTATACCAGAGTGGGATGATGATGAGAACTTCTTCAATAATACTGGAAAGAAATAGTTAAACTTTAATGATTATTGCTATGGGTACTAATACTGAACCACAAATTAATAGTTTCGCAGGAGGATTGAATAGTGATGATGATCTCTCTGTTGTTGCTACAAACTAGTATATCGATGCTAGAAATATAAAGATATCGTCATATAGAGGTGGAGAAGGTAGAGACAATAGACATGGATCACTAATGCCAGTCTAGGGTGTAAAGTTAGCTGGATCATTTGCTGGCGAGGGTAACAAAGTTGTTGCTACTGGTTCAATAAGAGATTACGGAGTAGTTGTTTGCATTGATGAAAATGAAAATAGACTTAAGATCTATAGTTTTAAAAACGCAATAGGCGGAACAGTGCATGACTAGGATTTCAACAACATATAGAATAGCAAGCTTGTTGTAGATGCGTCATTATTACCATTAGATAAAGGAGATGAATACCCAGATACATTTGATATTCAGCTTAATTATGAAAGCGAAAATAATATTAAGTTATACCTGGCTGATTCTAAACATCCGATAATGGTTTTTAATATAAATAGGAATGATGGTTTAATATACAATGATCTTGATAAATGCTTATCTTATCCAGAAGCAGTTTGTAAACCACCAGTATTTGAAGAATATGTACCAGGAAAGATAGAATTTGGTGTTGTAAGTTATTGCTATCAGTTATATAATAGATACGGAATACATACAGGTGCATCTATACAATGCCAGCAAATACCAATTGGTAATTATGATTTCGATAACAGATACGTAAAGTGCGGTGGTAAATAGGGCGCACAATCAAATTGCGGAGTAAAAATATCTATACAAATTCCTAGAGATTATTGGCACCTTGATTACATTAAAGTATTTAGGGTACAGTATACGCAAAACGGATAGATGCCAATAGTATCTGTGATATATGATGCTAAAGTAAACTTTAATGAACAAGATTCTACAGAGTTAATTATAAATGATGTTGGTAATGATCCAATAGAATATATCAGCGTTGAAGAGTTGAATTCATTACAAGGCGTTAGAATAATACCTAATTCATTGGCATCTAAAGACGGTTTTCTGTTTGCCGCAAACACAAAGACAATACAGACTACTATTAAAGATTTCGATAAATGGGATGCAAGAGCATTTAGGTTTAATTACGAAAACAAAAGCACTGTAACAGATGTTAATGGTGATAACTCATTTATAATAGATGCTCACGAACACGATATAGAAGACGACTCTGTTGCCGTTCCTCCATTTGATCACGATTGTTATGATGGTACTTATAATAACATAAATAAAGAAGCTTCATTGTATTCTGCTAATTTTGTGTTCGATTCAAAATATCAATGGGTCGGAGGATCTGGTAAAAATATAGAATGGAGATTTGTTATTTCTTCTTAGGTAGAAGATTCTTGTGTAAAAGAAAATAATACAAGAAAGATAGGAACGTTATATAATTATTCCAAAAAAGAAAACGTATAGCAGAACAACATTTTCTACATCGATAAAGATTTTAAACCATCTATAATAGAGAAAGCAGAATTTGATCCAGGAATAAATAAAAACACATGGTTGATAAAGTCACTTAGACGAAACGAGATTTATCGTTATGGAATTGTTTTGTATGATAAATATTGCTAGGCTTCTCCAGTTAAGTGGATTGCTGATATAAGAACCCCAAATGTAACTGAAGATGGGTTTTAGTTAATGTCATCTAATACAATTGTTAACGGTAAACGCTACGAACTTGTTATCAGAAACCTGGGAATATAGTTTAAGGTAAAAAAATTACCAGAAGGTTGTACTGGATATCAAATAGTTAGATGTGCTAGACACGAATCTGATATCGCCACAATATCACAGGGAGTTCTTAGCTCACCTGTGTCTAATGCTTATAGTAGACAGTATGAATCAAATAGTAGCGATTACTGGATAACAAAGTATCATATGTTCTGCCCAACAGGATTCTTGACAACAAATAAGTTTATAGAGGGATACTACGTACACGATTAGCTTAGGTGGGACGGAAAGGATGTCGAATCACAATGTATGACAAATATAGACAATGACAAATTATTACAGTTTGTTTCAAAGGAAGTTTGTTATCAGTCAGAATCATTTAAGCAATTTGTAAAAGATAAAAAATATTATTTACAAAAATAGTCTTTTTTGTTCGGAGCTAGAGGTGATCATAAGTTTCGTGACGATTAGTATGATTCTTTTATAAACGGTAGTCCGAATCCAGATTACGGATCATTATATGGTAAAAATGATAGATAGAATTTTCAATTCGTAATACCATGCATATCTAACTGCGCTGTAGAATTATTTACTGGACGAAATGATGACGGTGACGCAAGAGAAGACTTCTATGTTAATGATATAGATGTTATAGGTACTTCAAAAAATAGTACAATATGCTATTTAGATGCACCGTATAATCCCAACTATTTCTACGAAGTTAATCCTTAGGCACATAAAAACAAAGGGATAAATATAATAAAACCTCCTTTTGTTACCGTTATTGCTTCAGTTGGTGGGCTTGGAAATGATAGGCCGTATTCGTATGCATTAATAAAAGATTGCATTTTAAATTTTGATAGGATGTATAAGGATGACGACTAGTCTGCTAGTGAAAGAAAGGAGAAATCTGGTAAGTTTATAATACAGAAAGCTTTTGCTTATATAAAATTATATGAATAGAGTACTCCGCCATACGAATTTATTGCTAATCCTGCTTCTTTTGACAATTGGTTTGATAATTTTGGTGCACTTTAGAACAAAAATTATATATAGGACTTTTAGTTAGTTGACCAAATAAAATGGGATTAGGCATTCAAAAGAAATTTCAATAAAGATAATGAAGAATAGATGTCATCAAAAGCTTATCCTAATTATGCTGTTTCTGCTGGTGGAGCGCTATTTGCAAATATGATTACTGGCGGAATTTGTAACGATACAAATGGTAATATATTTGGAGCGTTTGGTAATTATGGTGGCGCATTTTAGGGTGATAATACTGGTGATTATGGTAAGAAGAACGCATGTTTTGGAACAGGCGGAAAATGTTTACTGTTGAGCTGCTGGTATAAAGAAAAGGGTACTGCTGGTGCGATTTCTTATTATTATCCTGAGAATGGCAATTATTACGATAGCCTAAAATAGGAGGATCCTTAGACAGAACCCGGAGAAATTGGTTTTGTACCTACGATAGTTAGGCCAACTCTGCTTGGAACATATCTAACTAATCTTAGATAGCAAATAACTCCTTATGGTGGATATTCATTTACAAATAGACTTACAAATATATATTACGGAGATGGCAATTACTTCGAATCTAAAAATAAATGGAATACAGTATTTGATGGAGATTGCCATGTAGAGACATTTGAGTATACATCTATGCATAAAGTGTACGGAGCATATAAGGGAGACAAGAATTTGAGTTTCCCTAATACTCATATGATAACATACTCTATACCAACAGAGTCGAATATATGGTGTAAATTCCAACACGGATGGACATTTAGTTCTAATGCAAGAGATAATTATGCATCCTTTATATAGGCTGAACCATGTGAGATAACAGAAGCTTACGTACAAAAGGAGCCAGAGTATGTTTATAATTCTGTATATAGCGTATATAATACAAGTGTTCCACTTGTTGTATACGATGATCTTAATCCACAAGACTATAATAAGACTATAGACACAAGAGTATATTATTCTGATTTGAAACAGAATGATGAAATCATAGATAGTTGGTGTAAATTTAGAAGCTCTAACTTTATAGATGTTGATTAGGAGTATGGTCCTATAACTGATATATGTACATTTAAGAATGTTCTTACATTTTTCCAGGAGCAATCATTTGGTGTACTTAGCGTTAACGATCGCAGTGTTGCTACAGATAATTCTGGACAAAACATAGTGCTCGGAACAGGAGGAGTACTTGATAGATACGACTATTATAGTAATACTTACGGAATGCATAAACAGCAATTCTGCGTTACAAGTAGTACTGGTGGTTTATACTGGTTTGATAGCCATAATAATGTAATCTGCTTATTTGATGGATAGAGTGTAACATAGCTTTCAAAACAAGGTAAAGTACAGAATATACTGAACAAGTACAAAAAGGACGACAACTTTAAGGTGTTCTATAATAATAGGTATAATGAAGTTGTATTCAATGTTTTAAGCGATGATATGTAGATCGTATACAACGAAATGCTTGGTAAGTTTACATCAACATTAACAATACCTTTCGATGGAGCTATATAGTTCTTTAACGGAGAATATCTTGTAAAGAAAAACGATACTGTATGTATATATTAGTATGACTACCTTGACGGGTCACCTAAATCAACAACTCAGCAGCTGCTTTCAAGTTACATTAAATACGTCGTTGCTCAATAGCCACTTGTTACAAAGGTGTTTGATAATCAAGAGATTGTTACATACGAAAACCTATAGTTACACGATACAATATGCGACGATAATGATTACTTCTCAAAGAATCATAAATATACATGGTAGACTGAATCTCAGAAGATAGAATCCAACTTAGAAGAGTAGATAACACTTAGAGAAAATAATCATAGATTTGCCATACCTAGGGCTGATGGATTATTTGGCAATAGAGCTAGAGGCAAGGTCATGATTTGCAGTATAGAAGATATTAAACCAAATCCAGCTATGGCAATACAATATATAATAACAAAATACAGATAGTCATGGAGCTAAAGTAGAGAAAGAAGATAAACAATATGCCAAAATTCAATAATGGTATAGACCTATCAAGTAGTGTAAATGGTATTGGTGGCGATATAACTGGAATGAATACATATAAGCAATAGCTAACATCCGTTCCAACAAGAATAGAAGTAAATGGAATGAGAACTCCTGGAAAGTTGTCACTTAGTTCTGGAGGAGGCGGAATAAGTGCTGGTGCTGTAACGGGAGCTGTTAATGGAACAATAGGAATGATACAGGGATATAATTCCATGCAAAACGCAGTAAAGGGAACAGATGAACTTATGGCTTATTCTGGACAAAGAACAGACCAGACATTCGGTGTGAATTATCAAGCATAGAATGATATTAATAAGCAAAAAGCAATGAGCGATATATCCAAGTCTAATAGAGATGCAACATTAGGAATGGTTGGATCTGGAGCCGCTGCAGGAGCTGCTATAGGATCTGTTGTACCTGGTGTTGGTACGCTTATAGGTGGAGCAGTTGGAGCTATTACTGGATTATTCGGAGGCTTGTTTGGAAGCAAAAAAGCTAGAGAAAGATAGCGTAGAAAGATATTTAATGCGCAACAGTAGGTTAATCTTATCAATTAGGTTAATCAATCATCAGCTGCAACAGAAGGTCTTACATAGCAATATTATTTAGATAATGGTAACACGTATGATGATGTATTGTACGCCAACCGAGGAAAAGATTTAATAAAACCAAGATATGTTAAAAGGAAATAAAGTATGGACACCTAATGGATATTAGAGTGGTCCTGTAAATAGTTTAGTTGGCAAAGGGGAGTCCATTATAGATTATACTAATGGCACAGGAACTCTTGTAACCAAAGGAAAGGTTGGAGTTGATAATTAGCCTAGTTCTGTTAGCGTAAACGATAATAATGTTATAGCTGGTAATGATGTAGACTGGAGCAACGGTATGAAGTTTTCTGATCAAGTAGCCCCATTAACAGCAAAACTTTAGATGTATAACAACATTGAGAAAAGAACTGGAAAGAAATCCGAACTTAGCTCTTTATCAAAATAGACGATGGAACTTTAGAAGAATCAGCTAGATCGCGCTAAAGCTCCTATTTTGTAGGCCATGAAGAATATTACAGATAGACAAGAAAGATAGCATTAGATCGAAGATTACGCTGCCTAGATTAAGCATAATTGTGGAAAAGATAGGTTTGATAACGGTAAAAGCTTATGGGACAAAACAAAGTAGACAATTTCTAGCTGGACTAAATCTGGCAAGGGTAAGGTGTCTAATTCTACGCTTGATTTAGGCTACGCGTTTCCTGCTCTGCTCGAAACATAGATGCTTAATCATTGGCGTAGAGAAAACCCTGTAATGCCAAATATATACGCAGCTAATAAATATGCACCAATAGCTTTACAGACTATGGCTGGTAATAGAGTATCAGCTAATCCTATTCTCGAAAAGTTATATGCACAAGATAGATAGGCTGCTTATTAGCTCGCTAATTCTGGTGGTTATACAGGTGGTCAGAGATAGGCTAATAGAGTAGCCTTGGCTTTGGGTAATTAGAGAAACGTTGCGGATGCACTCATGAATGTGCAGGAAAAGAATGCCGCATACAGAAATGCTTATGCTGAGATGGCTGCTAGACTTGGTGATAGTGACGCATAGAGATTGCAGCAGTCTAACCAATATGGATGGGAGGCTTACAATAGAGCACACGGTGCTAAGACTAAGGGTATTGAAACACACTTGTCTAATCTTGGTCTTATTGGTCAGAAATGGTTATCACAGCGCATTAAAAACAAGCAGTATGGAGACATACTTGATATGTATCAGTAGGACATAGATAATAAGAATGCAGCATTAAAAGCAATATACGGTATAGGAGCAGATGGTAATAAAGGCACAACTGGTAATACTGGTAGTACAAACAATTCAACAGGAAGTAGTGCAAATAATTCGTATACAAGACCAACTGGGTAGCCATACGAAATGAATATGTACCAACGCAATATTTAGCCATAGAAGAACTGGCAAGATAAAGCAATGCAGAATATTGGAAATTTGCCTTTACCAGATTTACCATATTAGCATACAAATTATTTGGACACTATAGACTGGGCGAAATATTTTGATGCGTAGAAAAAATTTAATGAAATAATTATTGGAAATAACGGAATTCCAAAATCACGATATTGGACTAGCGCGACAAATACTCCACAAAAAGAATAGCCATTATTTAATTTAATACCATAGCTAATACCTACTCTTCCAGACAATAGTAAGTATATGCAAGAATATTAGAAAAGAATGGGTGTTCCCATGAACCGCTTAAGATAGGATTATGGCAAGTATCTTGGAGGGGATCTTTTTGTAGACAATGGTGAACCACTTGGGTATACTAGAACTAGTGCCCCTATGAATAAAAAGACAATATCAAAATATGGATTTCCAATTAATAGAGACCAAATGATTAGGGGTCTTCTGCTATATAATAATAATTTTAAAGTTCCGTCTTTAATTCCATTTTAGCCTAATGGAGCAGGACAAAGTGATAGGTTACCTGGATTTTATATGAATAAGAGGAACAGAACCAATCTTTATACAGGTATTTAATTATGATAGGAATGTATGACGAACCAGTAGCGGTGCCTATAATCGACCTACTGGACAGTAATATGATGTCATAGTACATCAGTGCTGCAAGAGAACAATACAATTAGGCTGTACAAGAATAGAAAGAGTTCGCTAAGGAATTCGGTGAGTTATATGGGCCTAATGCTAATGTGAATAAAGAGTTTTACGATATTACAAGAGGAGCCGTTAATAAAGGACTAGATTACCTTTATTAGAATGGAATAGATCCTCTTAGATCAGCAGAAGGAAGAGCATATATAGCAAAGATTATTAGAGAAAGACCATATGCTGAAATAGCTAACCTTAAAGCTTAGAATGAGTCAATGAAGACTTATTAGAAGTATAGAGCAGAAGCTATGCGTAATGGTACATATGATCCAGACTTTGAGAAGTTTGCACTTGGAGGTAAGACTCTTGAAACATGGGATCCATCTAAAGACGGAATGTGGACAAGAGAAGCTCCTTCTAAATACTCTAGCTTAAAAGATTGGACTAGCAATTTATTTGACAATATGGAGTTGGAATATGATCCAGAGTTAACAAAACAAGCTGGAGGATTATATCAAGTGTATTCAAAGTCACCTAAGAAGATGCAGCAGATTCTTGATGCGAATATAAAGGATATGACAAAATCTGACCTTGGTAGATATTATCTTAATATGTACGGAGGTGATATAGATGCTCTTAAGGCTGATATTATTAATCGTAACAGAGAATATACTTAGGTAGATAGACGAGCTGATCAGGTAAAAGTCCATCTTAATGACCAGGAATTCCAGGCTAATGAAGCTGCTAAACAGAGAGCATTCCAGAGAGAAATGGCAAAACAGGAACACGAATGGGATATGGAAGAGCTTTAGCAAAAGAATGCGAATGAAATTGCTAAATAGGCAGCTAAAGGAAATGGAAAAGGCAGTAAGTAGGATTACAATCTTGTTGCAGATGTTATGACCCAAGCTTCATCTACGCTTTAGAATTATTTTGCTACCCATACTTTTGGAGAAAAGAATTATGGTAATAACTTAGGATATTTGTCTAGAGCGCAAGGAAAGGCATTCTCTAATAAGAGCTTTAACATAAACGATGTTTCATTCGATTTACCTAGAGGAGGATATTCTGCTTGGACAGGAGTACAGAAAAGTAAACTTAATCCTACATTCGGATACGCATACAATGCTAACGAAGTTAAAGGAAAGATACTTACCGAAGGTGAGCTTCGAATCAAAGCTTCTTCTGTTAAAACTGGAAAGAACGTATATAGAACCTATACGGATAAGTTGTATAAGAAGAATAATATTCTTGGAGTAACACCTGATGAGTCCTCTAGAAACGGTATAGCCATTGTTGGAAGAGATGGAAGAATGCACTTGTATCAGAAGGTTACAGTATATACAACTGATGGCACATCTAGAGATAGTAGTGGCAATAAATATAAAATGGTAGATGGTAAGTGGACGAATATAACTACAGGTAAAGAAGTTGAAGATACCGATGAAGGAAAGGCATTAATTAAATCTCTGAAGAAACAAAGAGGCCATTATTCAGCTTATCAAGAATTACCTGCAGGAGATGTATCTTTCACAAAGAAGAGCTATACTACACAGAAAAATAAGAATGGAAAGATTACAAAGAAGGTTGTAAATAGAGGAAATGTTATACCTGGAACAGAATGGTATGATAATGGTGGAAATGTAACAATAGATAGTTACGATACTTCTACCCATTCTTCAAAATGGACAAATATAAACAAGAGTTACAATCAGTATTATAAATAATAATTATGGCAAACAGAACAAGGAACGTAAGTCCTAGTATAATCCCATGGGGATCCGAAGGCAGTACTTATGATCCTATCGGGTACATAAGACGTGATAACAGCACGCCGTACAGTAGGGTTACAAATAAATTTAGAAGCAACTTAGCTAGATATCAGAGTACATCTCCTGTTCAACGAGTTGTAAATAAAGGGTACAAAGATTATGTAAATGTGTCCAAATCGCTTAACAGGGAGGAGCGTGAAACTAGAAATCTATCTGATACGTACAACAAATTAAAAAAGGCTAAGGAGGTGAATGATGAGCTTGCTATGGAGCGCCCATTGTTTAGGCCTTAGAATCCTGGATTTGATTTTACGGCGATAGGCAAGGAAATGCTTGGAGATATATTCAGATCTACTGATTAGGTAAGAGCAAGTAACGCTTCTGGTAAAGTAATGCTGAACAAGGAAACTTCGGCAACAGTTGATTTAGCTAAGAAGAATAAAGAGTTAAAGTTGTAGAGATTACAACTTTAGCAGCAATTACAAGACTACTCTAATAATAGAGCCAACTTATCAAACAGAGATAAATAGAACGTTATTAGAATAAATAGTCAGATTAAATAGCTTGATAAACAAATAAACAATGGTGAAGTGTATGAGCAGAGAGCTGAACAGCTCCGAGCTCAGCACGACATGGATAATGTGTGGAACTCAGTCAAAGAGGGATTAGCTGGTGCAGGCGGATTTCTTTTAGACGTATTAGGTAAGGCTGGAGCTTATCTCAATACATCCAATGCTTATGGTGTACATAATAACTAGGATTACAAAACACTTAAGATGAATGATAAAGAAAAGTTCTCTTAGGCTGCACACTAGTATATATACGATAAGAATATAGACAATAACAGAAAGAGATTCTAGGGCTTACCTCTGAAGGATTCTCTTAGAGCACAGATTGATGACTATACAGATTTCTAGACTCAGCTTAACGCTGAAATAAAGGGAGCTCAAGAGGATTACGAAAAGCATGTAAGATATAGACAGGCTGATGAGAAGTGGTTCCCAATTAGCGACGATTACAATAAGAAAAAGCAGAGATATGCTAATGCTAGTGTATTCTCTCCGGAGTACTGGCAGTATGAAATGCCGTCTCAAATAGCTGCTTCTAATGCTTCTACAGCTGGAAGAATAGCTATGGCATTGAATACAGGAGCCGCTATTGGTGGTGCATTCTTAGGACCAAAAGGACAGGCCTTGTTAAATGTCGGCTCATAGGTGGTGACTACTGCTACAGGTCTCGATATAGAGAACATGAAGTTTGAGAATAGAGGTGAAGTTAGTGATGCTAACGTTGATAAGCTTAAATCAAACTTAATGTCTGGTGGCAAGAAACAGTATTAGGATATAATAAAAGACTTGAGAGAAAAGGCTAAATAGGTATATCCTAAACTTAATATGAACCCAGATACAGAAAGCGATGATGAGATACTTCGTAGCGCATTGGCAGGCATTATAACTTCTAATCATCCGGAATACAGAAAGGCTGAGCTTAGAGCTCTTGCTGGAAGCAATGCTCTTTTCCAGAAAGATAATATAACAACAGGATCAGACCTTATGGTACAGAAGGGTTTGTAGGTTGGCATGTTCGGAAGAGAGTTGTACAAAGCAGGAAAAGGAACCGTAAATTGGATTGCTAGTAAAGCTATTAAGCGTACGGCTAATTCTGCTACAGGCGCGATAGAACATACAGTTGAAGGAGCAGCTACGAATGCTGCCGCAGAAGCCGCTAAAGACGCTGTAAACGGTAGTAGATACGCAACTCTCAGAAAGGAGTTTACAGATAGCTTTAGAGGTGGATTTGGATTAGGAGAATAGACGGCTACAGTATTTGGACACGGTATGACCGGTTAGTACGTATATGGTACTATGACCGGTATTGGAAAAGCTGTATTAGATTAGGCTAAAAAAGCATTACCAACTAGAGGTTAGGCATTTATTAGATTAGCTACACATAGAGCTGGATAGTACTATCAAGACATCCTGGATAAGATACCATTGACAGCAAGAAGGCTTTCTGCATATGGTTTAAAAATGGGCAAGGTTTGGGCTGTTTCTTCAGCCTCTGAGGCCGCAGAAGAAGCCAGACAGTATGTTAATGCAGAGCAGGCTAAAAGGTAGCAGATGGGCCTTGGAGAGCTTCCTAGCTTAGGTAGTTTGTTTGCAAATGAATATAGCGCAGGTTCAAGAACACAGGCAGCCATATTAGCCGAATTAGGAGTCGGAGATAGTGATCTTCTTGACAACGAAGAGTTCTGGTAGAATTATAAAGGAGGATTTGCTCTTGGAGGTGGTCACACCGTTGCGATGAGAGCAGCATCAGAAATTCCTGGACTTGTACGCCAAATATCTGCAGACTAGGCAATACTTAATGCTGGTATTACTAATCGTGTAATGATGTAGAACGAGCGAGCTTAGGGATAGTTGTTTGCGAAAGAAGCCATGAAGGGTAGATCTAATATGGAGTAGATCTTAAACACTATGCAATAGCTTAAATAGGAGGATGCTAGAAGAAAGGAGCACACTTATTCAAGTGATGAGTGGGACGCCTCAATAAAAGATGCATAGGACATAATGAGAATGACATTAAGCCCTACTACCAAGGCCATAATGGAGAAACATGGCATACAATATGGTACAGATAAATATGCTGCAGCTGTAGCATCCGTATATCAGACTGGTTAGAATTCTGATGAGAATAGAGAATAGAGACAAAAGGCTATAGATGAATATAATTAGATCGTACATTCTGTACAGCTTAATCAAGCTATTGATGAGGAATTAAGAAGAAGATAGAGTGGATCATCTATAGAGAGCCTTGCTTAGCAGAGAGCCGATAAGGCTAGACAAGAAGCTGAGCAGAATGCTTAGTCCCTTGAGGAATTAGGCCAGGAAGTAGATTTGATATCAGCACAAGCTGAATAGGATAAGCTAAATAGAATGACAGGTCCTACCGGAATAAGCAACGTTGAAGACCTTCGTCAAAGAACTATACTTGTAGGACAGCTTAGAGGTTTACTCAAACTTAGAGCTGACTGTAAGACCTCTGATGGGTTTTTCAATATGCTTAGAGATAAGTTTGGATTGCATACCATAAGAGAAGATGCTGCTAAAATACATAAGTCTATAGATAGCGATATAAAGATTATTTCTTAGAGACTGTCTGAACTGTCTGGCATCAATCTTGAGGGTCTTAACGATGCACAAGTAATGGATAAGCTTGATGCCATGGGAGCTCTTGAAGAATTCTCTGACGACATAGAGGAGAATACAAGAGTAAGAGCCCTTCTTAACGCAGACGCAAAGCTTATAGCAGATAGATAGAAGATGTTCTCTGATGGTCTGAAGGCCGAAGGAAATGATAATACCAAATTCAGCAAGTTTATAGACGACGTCATGGCTACCACAGAGCGAAATAAGGCAATAGATTGGGCATTAGCAGACGCCATCAATGACCCTTATGGACAAAAGTGGAACCAGGATAATACGTCTACCGGAGAAATAGATACAGAGCACAAAGATACATAGTCTCATGTAGAGTCTCTTACAAAGTAGGAGAATAAGGTATATACCCCAGAAGACAATTATTCTGTAGAAAATAATACTTTCGAGAACACCGATAGACCTTATGTTCATGATGATCTTGAACTCAAGATAAAAGAAGATAAGCTTGGTTCAGTAGGAAAGCTCAAAGGTAAGATTGACGATATGATTCTTAGAGGTAGAAGCTATGATAAAATAAATAGATGGTTATAGTCTTCTAAGAGATACAAGAACATTGTTACTAGAAACGAAGATAATGCTAGAATAATCGAAGATTATATTAATGATTAGCTTCTTAATGCAGGATTAGAACCTAATAGGGCAATTGTAGAGCAATCTAAACCGGAAGACGAATTAGCAGATTCCTTTGAAAAACTTAATAATCTTTCTGAACAAAGACAAGAAAGAAATGAAAGAAGAGCTAAAATAGAGGCTAAGAAACGACTTCTTAAGTCTAAGATGAAAGCTGCTATTAAGGAGTGGGCTAGATCCGGATAGATGTATTCTGGAGTAGATCCAAAAATTTTAACAACTTTTGCTAAGCTTGTTGCTTATGGTACTCAGTAGGGGTATTATTCATTCAAGGCATTTCTTGATGATGTAAAAACATTGTCAATAGATGATTCTGTTCTCCAAATTTTGAGTGATGATCTCAAGATGGCGTATACAGATTCTGTAAAACGTGCTAAGGTGATTGCAGAAAACCTTGATTCAGCTGAGGCTCTTCTTAAATTTGGTAGAGTTTAGGATTATCTTAAAAACGACAAACCAGATTAGACAGAGTAGCTTAGACAAAATGTAAACAAGTTAGTATAGTAGGTAAAGCAGAATTTATCTAATATAGATAATATTGAGTCAGCTATACAAAAGATTGCAGACCAGTCATTAACTCCATTTGATAAGACTAGTATATCGCAGTATATACTGGATGTAGACAAACTTACAACTGAAGATTAGTTAAAAGATGCTATCAAGCAGCTTGGTAACATAATACAGAATACAAATTAGGTATATAGCGATCTTACTGATTAGTTAAACAATCTGAATAATTAGAAGGATATTCCACAAGATCCGCTCGTAACAGATTATAATGAACTTCCAAAGACTGTAGCACAGTTAGTTCTTGAGCTTGAAGACGCTTGTAATACACTTGATGCAATAGCTAGTACAATAGCTGACGTAAAGCCTACTACGCAGCCAGAAAGAGACGCTATAAACGATTTGTCTATACAGTTAATGAGAGCAGAAATAGCTCTTGATAATCTGTTGTAGGACAATGAGGCTTAGGCTGTAAATGTCTCTTAGGAGAGAGATCTTATAGATAATATTATTATGAAGTTTAATAATAACAAATCTATATGGGGAGACGCTAGTGAAGAGATACTTGATTGGTGGTTTACTAAGTACGCAAAAGACAACGTAATACTTCCAAGAGATAGTAGAAATACTATTACAAATGGAAGCAATAATCTTACACTTGATTATAATCAGAAGATAACTGATTATATAAGACTGTACGGAAATAAATTCCAGTAGAATCTTGGAGAAGTTGAATCTGATTGGTACTGGAGATTGCTTAAGAATTACTTCGGAACACTTCTTAATAATGCTCAAGATTACATTGAATAGAACCCAAACCCTATGAACGTTGTTCTTTAGGACAATATTAATAGAGGTAGATTACTTATACGTGGTTTTGCTAATAAGTATGGAAAGCAGCTTGATGATTCATACATGGATACAGACGCTTCTATAATTAGAGAAGCAGAAGAGCTTAATAAACAGTAGTTCTTATGGTACGAATCTGGTGGCAATAACTATATCTCTGGTCAAGGTGTTGGAACAACATTGCATAGGCCTGGAGTAAAAGCCATGCAGGAGAATAAAACCTACGTTGAGTGGAGTAATCAACCAGACTTTATTACCAATGGTAAGTTCGAAATCATATTCAGAAATGCAACAGAGTATAGTAATAGACCTTACTTGAGGATTACATATAAAGGACAGTCTATAGAATTGCATATATATGAAGGTGGTGACGAAAGTAGAATGGGATACCAGCAGCATCTCGTTAATTTGTGGAAATTCTGCTAGAAGCATAAGAACTACTCATTAAGAGTTATACCTACAAGAACAAATGGATCACTTATTTATGATCCTGCATTTGTTGGCTATGATGAAAATTCTCAAACAGTAGAGGGCTTGCATTCCGTTGTTGGTAACATAATGAGTCTTGATGACACATATTCTATTGACCTTAAGAGTAAGTAGATCGGTATAGTAAAATAGGATAAGAAAGGCCAGATGAATGTAATGAGTCTTGATGGCTTAAATAGTCCTATACATACTTTAAATAGCGCTAGGGTTGGAACATAGAATACATCTGTAGGTTCTACTGTATATTTATGGCATACAAACTTCGATGAGAAGAAAGGTAATTAGACTACAATTCCAGTTATACTGTATCAGTCTAAGTTGTCTTAGAATCAAGCTGATTCTCTTGTAGACTTATTAAGAGCCTACGCTTAGGGATAGGTTAATTATAACGGATACAACACACTCGATCTTATTAAGATGCTTGTACACGTTAATGAAAACAATCAGCCTAACTACAAAACTAATCAGACTAGAACCATAACATTCTCTTCAAACAAATAGATTATCATAGGATTACCTCAGTACGACGACAATGGTAAACATGTAGAAGGAACAGGAGAATCATATGATCTTACAAGCGAGCATGACTTAGAGAGACTTAGAACAGATTTAAGATCTGTCGGCGTTGCCTTCGAAAAGACTATGCTTAGCCAATAGCTTAACTTTACTAATAACTCTGTTATAAACAACGTAAAGCATTACTTCGAAGATAATCCTAACGCTGATACATTTGTTGCCCCAAATGGCTTAGAGTTTAGTAGAGACGATTTCTTTGACCAGGATGGTAATGAAAGAAGAAAGAGCACATATGCTGGCTATCTTATGCGCCACCAGTACACCTAGACATCTGTTATCGGACAGAACTATACCGCTACTTATTTTAGAGGCCCGTACTTGGTTCCTAATACAAAACAAGATGATCGTATAGACGATATACTCACTGAGCAGCAAAAAGAAGATTCAATCTCAATGCCTAGATTAAACTCTCTTAAAAATCTTTTAAATCGATCTAGAGGACTCAAATTAGAGGTTCAACCTAATAAGCTTAGAGATATAACAGATGGCGATAAAGAACAAATGGATGCGTATTTAAAGCGTGTTATAGGTGATGGTAATTATGAGATAGGTAAATAGCTAAATGACGATATACCTGCAGACATGGCTGTTGCCGGAAAATGTATGTCAGATATGGTTTACATTGGCAATAGAGTTGTAGACGGTGTACAGTATCATGAAGCATTCCATAGAGTATTAGAGTTGTTACTAAGACCATCTGAAAGATAGAAGATATACGATTGGTATAAGAGTAGAGAAGGTAATGATAAGATGTCTGATACAGAGATTGCAGAAGGGTTGGCAAATCTGTATATGGACGCTCAAAATAACTATGATGATAATGAGTTCTCCAACAACAAAGTAGTAGCTCTTTTCTAGAAGATTAAAGCTGGTGTACAGTTTGCTAGAGATCTCGGAAGTATTAGGCTTACACTTTTGTCAGCAGTAATGTCTACAGGATGGTATAAAACAAAAGCTGGAAGTAAGATACGTAAAGAAAACCTTGAGCGTTTTAAAGCTAAGTTTGGTGACTCTCTTCATTATGATGTTTACAACCAGAAGACTGGCATGAAACATAGCTTTGAAAACATCTTAAACAATGAACAGCTTAATGATTGCGTTGAGACAATCGCTTTCTATATAGTAGAAAAGGCTCTCGAAGAAGGAAGAGTTAATGCCGTCGGTGACAACATAGATCAGCTTACAATTACTGGTACAAATATCAAAAAGCTTATTGGTGTAGATATGATGAAATAGCTTATGGGTGAAGACCCAGAAGTTCCTGTACCAGAAGCTTAGGCTAAAGCATTCTAGGAAATATTTAAGCAAGGTAAAGAAAGATATATAACCAATAAAGATGGAGTAGCTGTAGGAAAAGAATAGTATTATCCAAACTTTGCTGTTATAGCCGATAGAGTGTATGCTAAGATTGCTAATATAAGTAAAGAAGGTGTTGTTAGAAATACTAATGACGAAGATATGCAGGAGCAGCTTGAAGCCGGTTCTGCTGGAGCTTATATGGACTATGTTGGCAAGGAGTCTTATGAAATGAGTAAGCTACAAAGCATATCTCAAAAAGCTAAGTTCTTCTTTGGTACGGTACCATATGTTAAGTGGGCTAACGCAAATAATCATGAAGAAGGAATTGAACTTGATACATCACACAGTTTGTTTGGCGATCCTAGATTTATGCCATAGACTGAAGTGTTTAGCAAGATGTTCGAATAGCTCCATAATGTAAAGACTGTTCAAGAACTCCATGATGAGTTAGCTAGACTTGCTTCACAGGACCCTATGTTCTTCTATTTGTATTCTACATTTAATGAGTATTTCTAGGCTCAGTACATAGATTATAATAAGACAACCGGAGAAGGAATCAATTATAACGCAGAGGCTATTGTAACACAAGTATTCTAGGCATTGGTTGGTCAGAAGTACAACTTTATGATGACAAGATCATCTACTGATAAAGATGGTCGTGTTAGCGTAAGAATGTCTAACTTATCTGTCGATAGAGATACACTTAAATTCTCACAGGACTGGTCTAAGAGATTAGCTAATGGTGTTACTGGTGTTGTGTCGACAGTAAGGGATCAGAATGGTAGAATCTTATTCAACAGAGATAGAAGAGGTGTTGTTTACAACGCTCCAGGAAACGATATATTTAAGCGTACATCAAACTGGATTAAAGATATATGGACACAGGCTAATGCTGGCAACGAAATAAAGATAGGTAATAACACGTACGATATTACAAGTCCTGTTTAGTTATCAGAAGTTATAGACAAGATCACCATAACACTTAATAAGATAGGTATATAGATTGATAGCGATACTATTAATTATATGCTTATTAACAAGTATGGTGAGTTTAGTGCTGATTCATTTAGATAGATGCTTAATGAAACAACCCTTGTAAGCTTAAGTAAATTCTTAAACCTCCTTGATTCTGTTATAGGAAATGCTGGTTAGGTTAATGCTGATCTTGACACTCTGTATAACAAAGACTCTTTTGTAAACGAGCTCGCTAAGTATCAGTCTATGAATAATAAGGTTAAGAATGAGATGATGAATCTCTTAACAAACAATAACAAGGCATATACTTAGGGAGAAAATAATACGGTATCAGATATACTTGCAGATATATAGGACGAAAATCCTAATAACGAAGCCAAGTAGAGAATATAGAACTTCTGCTACAACAAGCACTCAATTATTCTTAGAAGAATAGCTCAGAATGATGGTAATAAGATGGCTAAGATTCTTATGAATAATTATGCCGGATTTAAGACTGACCAGAATGATGATTACGGCTCTGATTACAACTAGGTTTCAGAAGTAGAGGACTACATGTCTAAGGTTACAATGCTTATTAGCGGAGGATTGATTTATCCTACAATGTCTGATAAAAAGACATATATGTATTTACAGGCTTCAGATCAAGCTATTAACGGATTCTTGATCCCTGGTATAGATTATAGACTTATAAATAAACTTATATCTAGTTCTGACAACGAATAGAAGGCAGCTATTAGAGGCGAGCTTCTTGGTGCACTTCCTAGAATAGTTACAGATACAACCGGTAAGACTATAGTAAGGCCATCTGATTAGGTTTTGGATATATTTATAGACTACGCCAAGGATGAAAAGGCAGCTATAGTTGAATGCATGCATCAGCTTGGATACTTTGAAGGCGATACAGCTATAGATGATACCGTAAAAATAAAGAATTATCATACACCTAATAAGTATAAAAACAGTAAAGGTGAAACAGTTACTGTAGAGCCTAATGGTACAAGATTCTCATCACTTACATCTATACTTAATGACAATGGTGACAGAATTAAATTTAATGATCCTAAAAAGAGTAGTATAGACTGCTTGAAACTAGCTGATTAGGAATTCTTTAATAAGAGTAGAGAGCAATAGAGAAATATAATGGCTAGAGTTCTTGATATTCAGTTTAAAGAAGAGCTTAAAAAGGCTATTAAACTTGGACTCGTCAAAGGAGATGTAAATAACTATTACTCTTTACAGAATGTTGGACTTAGCTGGAATGAATTCAATTCAATTAGACAGTCTTTTGCGGGAGCAGAAGGTATTACAACCATTGAACGGATGAATGCTGCAGCAGTTGTAGCTATGATGTCAGATATTTCTACAAGATCTATTATTTCTGTACAGGAGGTAGAGAGATTGTTCGGTGGTCACCCTGCGTTCTACAAATGGAAGTATAGTGAGAATGAGCTTGAAGATAGACAGACTGACCAGTTAAAGCGTCTTGGTGGACTTATTTCTACCGGAGCTAATCCTAGAACAGATTTCCAGGATGATGCTGAGTCGCAGTACACATGTGCACAGGTTGATGACTTCATGGTATCTTCTGAGGCTGATAAGATGCATGATGGCAATATTGATGATGCTTACCAGAATAGCGTTGAAAAGATGTTTGTATAGGCTAATACAAAAGAGGCTGTGTACAACAAGCTTGTAAGAAGTGGTAAGAGTAAGAAAGAGGCGGCAGAGATAGCTTATGTAGAGCATAAGACATAGAAGGATTTCGAAGAGTTTAGAGATAAATATCTTGATGAAAACGATAAAGCAAGAGTAACTAAGAAGTATCAAGCAGAGTATAAAGCTTATGCTGGAAAGATATATGATCCTAAAGCTAAAAACCCTATAAACGTAGCAGATGGATCTGCGTTTATTACAGATAGAATGTGCGAAAAGCTTTTAAGATCTCTTGGATTGTATAACAATAAAGCTAAATAGCTATTTGATATGCTTAGAGATCCAGATAAGCAGTATACATTTAGACAGAAAGCCGATGCCTTTTCAGAGCTTTAGGAATTTATTGTTGGAGCTCAGAAGTATAGTGCGTTTGGACACAGAAACGATGATCAGCTTGGAAGCTTGCTTATACCTTACTATAATAAGATGGCGCTGTTCCCTATATTCCCGTCTATAGCTATGGGAGATATGGGTAAAGTGTACAATAAGATGATAAATGAAGGCGTAGATATGCTTTTGTTTGATTCTGCTGTAAAGATTGGTAATAAACATAACTCTGAATTCAAATAGGGAAAAGGTATAGAAGAGCCATTTGTTACATTTAAACAAGATCTTAGATATCTTAGAAAGCAGCTTAATACTGACCCTAATGGAAAGATTGAGATGAATCTTGGTACACAGACTGCTAAGGTAGCACTTGCTAGTTTGATATTGGATAGAACTAATTATACAGACTCTCTTACAGGAGAGGCTATTTCTGGATCTTAGATTCTTGACAATATTATGGGCTCTATAAAAGAGCTTTCTGATATGGGTGTAAAAGAAGTAGATGATTTATTCTTTACTGATGAAGAGTTTGATATCCAAAAGTTCGCTAAGTTCTTAAATGATGAGCTTACATCAAGAAATGCTAACAAAAACACAATCGATGCTATCACTATCAAGGTTGATGCAGATGGTAGCAAGCACTTAAATGTGCCACTTGCTGCTCAATCTGACCCACACTGGATAGAGAGTATTCTTACATCTGCTCTTAATAAGAGAATTATAGACGTCAAGACTCCAGGAAATGCATTCTACCAGAGATCTGTATTTGCTATGGAGGGTAATGTAATTTCTGATGATGAGTACGACAAATTACCAGCTGCTGCTAAAAAGCTTATTAACTGGCAGACTCTCAATGAGGGTAAATAGCTACAGTTTGTAAACAATGATGGTAGTATGGACGCTGTTATATCTATAGATTATTTTGAGCACATAATACCGGAAGGAATGTCTTTTGATTAGGCTAGAAAGTGGCTGTTTGACAATAAGATTATAGGTAATAGAAGTGATGTAAAAGCCAACACTATTGGTTACCGTATTCCTACATAGGCTCAGTCATCTATACATGCTTTACGATTTGTAGATGTGCTTCCTGTTGTAAAGGATACCATCATTCTTCCTAGAGAGTTTACTAAAGTAACTGGTTCAGACTTTGATATCGATAAACTGTATTTAGCATCTTTAGCATATAATGTAAAAGATAATAAAGCTAGTATAGAGTTTGATAAAGATACAAAACAGTATCATTAGAACAAGCTTCTTGAAAACTATATGACACTTCTCAAGGATAATGAGAACTCTATACAGATAGCTATGAGATCTATTGATAATGATACAGAGCTCGTAGAAAGCATAGCCAATCAGTTCGAAAGCGCAGGCTCAACAAAGACTTTGCCATACAACTTCTATACACTCCATGAATAGACCGATAGACGTAGAGACTATATTACCGGTAAACTTGGTATTGCGCCATTTGCCCTTAATGTAACAAACCAGGCTCTTACAATGGCCTATGGAGTTAAATTAAAAGAATCAGAATTTACTAAGCAGACTCCATTCAAACGTATAGACTTACGTGATGATAAGAATGGTAATGCTGTTATGTCTTGGCTGTCTGCATTTATTAATGCACACTGTGATATCGTAAAGGATCCATATGTATCAAAAATAAATGTAAATAGCTTTACTTACAATATGCTCAACTTCCTCGTTAGAACAGGACAGGCAGATAACTCTGTATGGTTTATTACTTAGCCTATTGTAAAAGATATGGCGTTTGCTGCAGAAGCTGCTAGTGGACACTATGGTAGAGATTTGTCAAAGAGTAAATATAGGGCTCAGAAAGATGCTACAGAGAAGGCTTTAAGGCAGTACATAGCAGGTTATTTAGGTATTACTATTAACAAGGATTCTGAACTTTATAATAACTCTGATATACGTAGAGAAATTAACTATATCAACTCTGATATCAATTCAGCTAATACTGACACAGTTGATCATGATTAGAGAAGAATTGACATAATCAACAGTATGTTTAAGGGTGATAAGTATTTAAAGAGTTATGCTCTTAAGTATACAAGTAAGGAAGATATGTTAAAGGATCCGGACTTCTGTAAAGCTCAGATACAGGTATACAAGGCGTGGAATATATTGCAGCCGTTTGTGAATGATATTTCAAAACTTGTATAGCTTACTAAGATCGATACAAAGAAACAGGGTAACACGCTTGCTAAATAGCTGCTGTACAAAGATAAATACGACTAGTTCTTAAAGGATATCCAGCATGGTAATACGTCTTTCGAACCAGAAGGTGTTATGAAGATGATGATGCATTCTTGGATTGATAAGAAGACTAATTCGTTTATGAAGGCAATGAAAAGTATTCTTGCAGGACAGGTATTTGAGGCTACCACATCTTATACTTCATTAGTTGGTTAGCTTGGTCAGTTTATGAACAATTATTCACAGACAGAAGATATAGCAAACAAACTTGATAGAAACATTTCTCAGTGTATAAAATCTCTCTTTATTAGATCTTATGCACAAACTAATGATATAGATGTTAACAGATTGTTCTTTGGTAACAACACCATAGCTGATAGACTTGCTAATATAAAACGTAGGATTAATAATCCTGATGATAAGCTATTCTACTTAAGAAACAATAAACTGCTTACATCTTTAGTTGAATCTGATCAAGTAAAAGATGAAACTACTATTGGTAATAATGGATAGATTTATCCTGCACCTAAGTTTGTTAGTACATTCCACAGTATATCAGAGTCATCATTTAACCAAGATGATTTAACTGATGCGTGGGATGAGCTGCTTGACTATCCAGATGATTAGGAGTTGAAGGACTTTGCTAGAGACCTTGTCGTTTATGCATGGTTAACATCTGGCGAGAAATCAGGTTTCAACAGATTCTTTAAATATGTTCCTAACTCATGGAAGATTAAGAGCGGATTTGTTGGTCATGTAGAGTTCTGGTTAAACAAGTTTAACACAAATCTTGAAAGCGATGTTAGAAACGCTATCATAGACGATATACTTAGAAATAATTGGAATGATACTGACTTTGTTCCACAGTATGATTATATACGTAAAAACCAAAGAAACTTTACAGACTCTGGTATATATGACCCATAGTTAATGAAACCTCTTGCTTTGTGCGGATACACATAGAATGGAAAGGGCGAGTGGGTTACAACTATAAATAGACTTGATAATGGTCAGTATCCTAGATATATCACCGTAAAGGATGAAATAGCAACAAAAGATAACAACAATTCTAACAGATCACTTTACAGATTGGTTGGTGTAAGCAAATTCGATGGAATAAAAGATAAGGATACCGGTAACACAAGTTTAACTGAAGTTCCTATTTATGCATTATGCAAGAAGAGAGGATTACATTTTAAGGGGAATGATATATTAGAATTTGGTAATAGCGACTTTGGATTTGGTATGAACTATATTGGTTATCAAGAGAATGATGCATAGTACGCAAAGCTTATTGAATAGGTTAAATAGAAGTTCTATATTGATGCAAAGAAACTCGAACCTGAAGAAACCAAGACAGAATCTCCTGTAAAGAATACTGATGTTACTACTGTTAGATCAACAGGTAAGTCTGGAGGAATTACTTACAACAAAGAATAGCAAAGTGCCATCATAAATGCTGTTGCATTCTTAAAGCATAACACAGATCCTACTTAGTATTACGTTATTGAAGGTAAAGCTGGTACAGGTAAGACTACTATAGCTAAAGAAATTCTTAAAGAGTTCGAAGATGAGTAGATATATGTAGCAGCAGTATCTCATAAAGCCAAAGGTGTAATAAAGAATAGTTTTGGAGAAGATACAAGAGGAAAGAAGTTCTTTAGTATAGCAAGTTTGCTCGGAATGAAGGGTATTAACGATAATGATACATAGACAACTAAATTCCAGGTAGGTCTAAAAGTTCCATTGTTAGATAATCCTCCAGCATTACTTGTTATAGATGAGGCGTCAATGATAACAGAAGATGTTCTCAAAAAGATTATTGATATAAACTCTAGCCTTTCTAGACCGTTCTAGATGTTATTCTTAGGAGATATAGGTCAGATACAGCCAATCAGAGATGAACAAAGTGAATTCTATAGAACTCATAAGGATCTCTTAAACAAAAAGTCCGACATATTTAATAGCAAGCATAAGTCTAAACTTATCACTAGAGTAAGACAGGGTGAGGCTAATCCTATATTACCATATGCTGATTATTTCTGGGAGAATTCTTAGAAAGAGAATCCAGAGCTTAACCCTACACAACATATTGTTAGAAATAACTAGATCACAGATAAGGGATCTTTATTATTCTCTAATAGTGAAGCGGAAGTTTTAAACTCTGTAATCAAGGCTGTGAAGAATGCTGTTGAAAAAGGTCTTACTAATCATGTAAAGATTGTAACATATCATGTAAACGAGAAGACTGAATTAAATCAGAAGATTCATGAAGCTTTGTTTGGCAAGGACTCTGATTATTCAAAGGGAGATATGCTTATCTTGAATTCTCCATACGATCTACCAGATGTTAATGCTACAATGGAAAACTCTTCGGAAATACAGATAAAGAGTATTTAGGATACAGATGTTGATGAATTTGGAGTTCACACATTGTATCTTGAGACAAATGGTACAGCATATACGAGAACTGGTAATGAGCAAAAAGATTGCGTTATACAGGTTGTATCAAGAAATGATATTGGATTATATAATCAGAAATTATAGGAATTAGCTTCTCATGCTAAGAGATAGACCAATAGAGCATTGAAGAAATAGGCTTGGGGTGATTTCTGGGAATATAAAGGACGATATGCTGATGTTGATTTTGGTTATGCTATTACTGCTCATAAATCTTAGGGTTCTACATACGACATCGTAGTTGTAGACGAGAAGGACATAATGGGCACAACAGCTACTTCTAACCAAGAGAAATCAGAGCTTATTTATACTGCTTTAACAAGACCTAGAAAGACTGCTATTGTTATATCTAGTGTACCTGTATCTAATCCTTATACTGGAGATATAGAAAATCCTTCTTTGCCTAAACAGCAGAATGAGAGAAAGATTGATTATCATCCAGGAAACTGGACCAGATAGGAAGTTAATGATAATCCAGATGTGTTATACGTATTTGGAGACAATACAAACAGAACATCTGGTAGTAATCCTATAAGCAATGATAGCAAGTACGCTAGAGCATATGGATTAGGTAAAATGTTCCCTAATGCGACAGCTGCTATAATTAGAGGCATGGATAACGCCATGCCTGTATCTACACAGCATTGGTATGATCCTTCAACCGGTAGAACAAGAGATGCTGGTAGATGGAATGATTCTGATATAGAGGATTTCAAGAAGGTTATAGATGCAGAGTTTTAGGCTATTAAAGACGAATGGGATACAGGTAAGTATAGAAAAATCTATCTTCCATCTACAGGTTTGTCCAATGGTAAAATTTCACAGATTACAGAAGCACGTACTCCTATTCTGTTTAAATACCTATATGACAAAACTGCAGATTTAGCCAAATATGTTAGTACAGAACACAAGGATACTCATAATGTTTCTTACGAATAGGCTTAGAAGACAATAAGTTCTCCTAATACAATTCTTACGAACGAAGAGATTCTTGCCTTACATCCGTTTACTGGTAGCGACACACATCCTAGAATAGCTGTTGCATCAGAAAAGACAGACCCAGTGTTCTTTGCTAAAGATCTTGAAGATTTCTTTAGCGGAAAAACAACTGTGAAAGATCGCAGTGGCAACACACTTACTGCTAATGATATTGATGCCTTGTACATCATAACAAAGCACGATGGACTCCCAATGAGAAGAATACTTAGTATACAAAAGCCTAAAATTATACATTTCAGTATAACTACTCTTGGTAATACAAAGTATGAGCCAGGTGTAATGAAATGGTAGGATATGATTGAGCGTGTCGGTAAATTTATTAAACAAGGTCTTGATCCAAATATGGTTACACTTAGGGTTGATCCAATTGTTCCTGGAGTAACAAAAATTAATGAAGTTGACGCACTTATTAAGAGAGCATCCGAGCTTGGCATAAAGAACGTTAGGTTCTCTGTAATGGATTATTATAAAACGACATCTATCTTTATGAAAAACCTTGGATATAATTACGAGGAACATGGATATATCAAAGTACCTAATACTAACGGAGAGTTTTATACTCATGCAGAACCAGGAGTAATTAAACGCATATCCGAAAAAATGCTTCAAATAGCAAATAAATACGGTGTTAAGTTGTCTACATGTGCAGAACCAGGTGTTATGCCTGGAATAACCAAGTAGGGTTGTCTATCTGTATAGCAGATAAATAACATTCTTGGTACACATATAGAAGATAAAGGTTTGGCTAATAGTAAATAGAGACCACTTTGCTCATGCTATGGAGGAAAAGTAGATATACTTAGGTATGATTAGAGATGTTCATCTAGTTGCGTATATTGCTATGCTCATCATAATAGAGATAAGGTGCTTAAATATTACAATGAAGATGGCACGTTAAGAGACGTAGCACTTACTAGAACAGAAGAGAATAGTCGAAGTCAAAGTAATTCTACCTCAAAAACAATCAACCCTCTAAAAATATCTAATAAAACTGCTGATTTCGGAGTCACTATAGATAGTAATTTGATTAGAGATTATAGGACTTGGCTATAGAATAACCCTAATGGTATAGTTGCTTATAGAGTAAATACTAGAACATTTAATACAAAAGAAGCTGTACAAAAAGGCGTTATAGGAAATCCTTTTAATTGGCAAAGATATGGCACAAACGAATGTATTAAGATGTTCTATAGTTGGTTGACTACTGGCAATAATTATAATGAACCTTTGGCTACAGAAGAGTTTAGATAGGCTATAATAAATAAGATTTTAGGCACCAATACTCCTAATATTCTTTATTATAAAGAATTAAATCAACCTTCTCATGCTACAGTATTAGGGTATTTAATATAGAATAAACAATTATTAAATATACCGCAAAAATATTATAGTGAAGATGGAGGTAAAACACCTTTAACTATATATAGAGGATACGCTTTAACAGAAAATAGAGAAGCTAAAACACTTAATGAGACTGTAGGTAAAACAGCTGTAGATTATGACGAAACTCTTAAGGGTGCACTATACTTTACATCAAGTAAAGAAGAGGCAACTGATTATGCTAAGAGTAGAACAGACAAATCTCCAGAACCACCTACAGCAGAACATCCAGAAGGCAATAGAATTAATAGACACTATACTGGCGATTACGCTAAAGTTAGTAAGTTCCATATTCTTTCTACAGCGAAAGTAGAACACTACAAAGATATTATAGACTATGCTAAGAATGGAAAGAATTCTACAGCTGACGTAATAGTACTTGACAAGGGTACAATGTGGTCTGATAATACTGAATACGTTGTAAAGAATCCAAACGTGGTAGTCTTTGCTAAAGAAAAAGACTAGAGTACTCTATAGCAAAAGTAGAATAATAATCCATAGGATTACACAATGAACTCTGGTGGAGCTTATGGTGGTGATACATATTGGGATGTTATTGGTAGATAGTTTGGTTTAACAAAGATAAATCATTTTAGACCTGCCGATAATTAGAGATTGTCTAAAACTCTTATGGATAGAAATGTTAAACCTTTCTCAATTACTCACGAACAATCTAACTATGCAAGAGAACAGATTAAATAGCTTACAGGAAGGGATCTTCCTTATGATATTGGCGGAGAATTGCTTGCAAGGGATTTCTATTAGGTAGATAAGTCTGACGGCGTATTCGCTATAGCTAATATAACTAGCTCGCAGAAAGCTGTATAGGGTGGTACAAATATGGCTGTACAAGTTGGTATTAAATAGGGCAAACCTGTACATGTATATGACTTGAACACAGAAAGCTGGTATTAGTATAATCAATCCACAGGTAGATTTGAAGTAGAAGACACGCCTGTATTAACAAAGTCTTTTGCTGGAGTTGGTACCAGAAATATATAGAACTATAAAGTTAATAAAAACGGATAGTGGGTTTATAGAGAAGGCTACGTAGGATATGATAAGGCTTTAAAGGCTGCTAATGCTATAAAGGCTGTATATTAGAAGACTTTTAATAACGCCCCAACATCTAGCACTGTTAATATATATGCTGGAACTGGCGAGAATGCTGATTTAAGTAATTTTGCGATTAGACCTTTTACTCATCATTTTAATGATGGTTCAGTTAAGGAGTTCTAGTCTGTAGAATAGGCGTTCTAGTATATAAAGGCTAGTAAATTTGCTGATACAAGATCTAACGATGGAAATACTAGACCAAGCGGTAAGTCTATATAGGCTGAGATTATGGATACGACAACAGGATCTTAGTTAAGATCTTTGGGAAGATAGATTAAAAACTTAAATGTTTAGGCTTGGGATAGATCATCTTCTTTTGTTATGAAGCAATTGTTAAGAGAATCATTCGAACAAAATCCATAGGCTCTCCAAAGACTTCTTAGTACCGGTAATTCTATTTTAACCCATATTCAAGATAATGGTAAATGGGGTAAGGAGTTCCCTAGACTTCTTATGGAAGTAAGAGAAAAACTTAGAAAGAAACAAGATTCTTATAAAGTTAAAAATGATTAGGATATAAAAGACGACCTTAAAGAACTCGGAAAGAGAAGATAGGACGACTGTAATAAATAATTATTATGACGTGTTTGTTAAGAAATAAAGAAAACGAAGCGTTGTTAAATGAATATGAGGGTATTTTAGGTAGTCGAGAGGCTGCCTATTATGCCTTATCATAGAACAACGGATATCCTTTAGATAAGGATTTAAATGGTAAAGACTCCGCACTGTATAAGGATTTATTACAGCGTAATGGAGGTAGTAGAGAAAAAGCCATATTGGAGAAGGCTACTATATTTACGTCAAAGTTTATAGAAGATCATTATGACTGGACGCAGGATAGAGTAGAGCCTACGATAGATGACTTAGATAACTATAATGGCGCATTATAGTTTGACGCTAAATCATTTAGCTCTATGGCTCAAAATTACGGCTCTAGAAAGGATAATTTTATCCTTGCTTAGTAGTAGGAAGGTAAGACTCTTAGAGAGGCTACAGAGGCCTGGAATTAGGCAGAATATGAACGTTTACATACTACTCTAGCAGATAGATTGGAAAAATCATTTGGTCTTACAAAATCTGTAGATAAGGAAGGCAATGTACTCTTATCTTCTAAAGATTTACAGATATAGTTCGTAGACTACATACGCAGTACATCATTAAAAGATATTGCAAAGGCTTCTGGCTAGTACATATCTAACAAGCTTAGCGCTATAGGCAATGTGATTAAAGTAGCATTTGGAAGAAGTTCCGCAAAGCTTAACACTGAGTCTCATGAGATTTGTCATCATTATCTTGATATGTTTTAGAACTCACAGATGGTACAAAAGGCTCTATCTGATATTATGAGTCAGTACAAGATAAAAAATATAACAGAAGCAGAGGAAAAGCTTGTAGATATACTTGTTGGTAAAGCTAATGATATTGCCGAGCGTACAAAGGCAGCTGATGTATGGGAGTAGTTTAATACATAGGTTAGAGATGCGTTCAAAGACTTAGTTATAGACGACCCTAATAAAGAGATGCTGCACGAGTATCTGGCATAGTCATTTTTGCTTAACATAGATATCAACCAGGTTAAGGTGTCAGCAGAATTTAATAAGGTGAGACTTGAAAACAAAGCTAAGTTCTAGCTTATGGCGGATAATACACTTAGTAAAGACGAGGCTATACAGAGACTGTAGGATCTATTTGATACATACGACCACATCGTTTCAAAAACGCCATCATAGATAAAGATATAGGATAAGTTGTTCTAGACTATGCAGAAAATGTAGAGACAATCTGATGATGACGCTATTTGTACTTTCGTAAACTACGTTGTAGACAGAATCGGTTATATGGATCAAAATGGAAATGTAACAGATGGCTCTATCTATAAGTTCTTAGAGAACGCAAGAAAGAATAACTTTAAAGGCATCACAGCCCAATAGCTCATAGATATAGATAAGAACTCTATAGGCTTCTTTAAAGAGGTGCTAAACCAAATAAACTCAGCTAAGGTGTTCGGAAACTTTCCATCTATATTAAAGACTCATATAGACCAAATAAACGCATCTATGTAGGATATTACCGTATTGTACAGAAATGCATTGCATGCGCTTACAACTGGCATTGTTGATCAATATATAGACGAAAACATGGGTCTTGGCAACATAGAGAATGCTAAGATTGTAGCTGAAGATTGGCTTCTTAGATAGGCTATGTATGGAGATATAAACTGGTTGGAGATGTGGGCTGGAATGTACGGTAGATCTAGCTCCCCTATACTCAGAATACTGTACAACAAAGTTAATGATATCGACTACGACAGACAGGTATTCGTAAATAATATTGGTCATCAAATAGATGCACTCAGACGTAACGCTTGGAAAACTATGAGTAAACTTGTTCCTGGTAATCCAGAAATGATTTTAATGGAATTTGACAGAGATGGTAAAGCTACAGGTAACTTTAGAACTGAGTACAACCAAGGATAGTACGAACAGGATCGTCGTGAAGAGCAATAGCGACTGATGGAAAAGTATGGCTATGAGCAGGACGAAGATACTGGTGAGCTTATTGACAAATAGACAGGTTGTAGTGTATACCAGGAAAAATGGAAGTATACTCCAGCTGGGTGGCAGAAGCCAAAATATTACAAATACCTTGATGAAATGGACGCATTTGATGATGGTAGAAGAATAAAGTAGTACACTAGAAAATACTACCAAGAGATGCGTTCTGCTCCTATATATTATCCTAAAACTAAGAATGACCCAATACCCGCTAATCCTCATGGTCACGGTTTATCGCCAGACACTATAAGAGAAAAGCAAAGAATAGACGAAGATCTTAGATATTACGCAAAACAGGCTACTAGAAAAGACGGAACAGTACATTATGAAGATCTGTCTCCAGAGTAGCAGAAAGCTTATTTACTAGCAAAAGAAGAGGCCGAATAGTTGTCTAACCCATTCTATCCTAATGGAGAAAAGAAGGAGGACGACAAGTACAGAATGGCTATAGAGTTGAGATCATTCAACCAATGGGTATCAGACTAGACCGATTACGATTAGGATAATGCAGCTTTTATACAAGAGCTTAATGCAATTACAGATCCTGTAAAAAGAGATTAGTTTATAAGACTTAATTCTACGGTAGCTATAAATCCTTTGTTGTACAAGCTTGCAAATGTTGGACAGTCTTAGTACAATGATCCTATATTAAAGTATCTGTAGAGCGGTCTTCTTACTTTAACAAAAGATAATAGAAGCATATCTAAAGACTTCTCTAGATTACCACATGATTCAGAAGCGTTCTTTGCTAATGCGCAGCAGATCGAACAAGATATAGAGGATTCTGGTAAAAATGGAACAAAGTCTGATTTTAGAAAGTACTTTACTTACAGACTTGCTATGCAGCCTGGCTTAAACAAGAGTAAATTAGACTTCTTTAGAGATAAATATCTTGATAGAGCCAAGAATGGAGAACTTAATCAGTTCTTTGGTCAAGATATAACAACGTTTTCTGATGCTGATTTAAGATATCTTATTGACAATAGATTCTTCTTTAAGACTACTAAGAAAGGCCCATAGCCTCTTGATTGCTTCTATGAAATAACACCAAAGAGTAGTACGTTTGTTTATAATGGATATACATACAATTCTATTATATTAAAACCTACTGGAAGATTTTCTAAAAGAAGCAATGCTGCGCCAAATAAAATTTATGACGATAGGTATGATTTTTAGAGAAAAGAACCAGGATATTAGCTTACTGATAAATATAAGGATAAATACTTTGACTAGGAGATAAATTAGAACTCAGATATCAGAGCGCTTTACGACATGCTTACTAGTACAATGAAGTAGATGTATGAAAAGATACCAGCTATCAAATCTGGTTATAATAATGCGCTTCCTTAGATAGAAGGTACTACGGCTATGCTATTGTCGAGAGTATTTAAAGGCCCTAATTCAGCCAAAGATACATTTGGATATATTTGCAAATCTATGGTAAGCATAATGCCTAGTGATACAGATGTTGAAGTAAAGGGTGTAAAACAAAGAGTTACTCCTAGCGGAGAAGACGAAAGTACTGTTCCTATTAGATTTGTCAAACGATTAGATAATCCAGAATACATAAGTTCATCTATCTGTAGCAATGTTATACAGTTTGTAGATATGGCTAAGAATTATGAAGGTAAAATGGAATTGTTACCTGAAATTCTTGCTATACAAAAACAGCTTAATCCAGAATATAGAGAAGACAAGTATAAAAGCTCTAGATCAGGAAACGTTTACAAACATTTCAGGAAGATGGATAAGTATAGTAGCCAGAGAAGTGAAGAGGCAATAAATACACTCCTTGAAACATAGTTCTATGGTAAGAATGTAGTATCTGGTCTTACTAAAAATAATGAGAAGAGCGACACTGCAAGAGCTTTGATATCTAGGGCAAAAAGATACGGTTCTATCCATATGCTTGGTCTTAACACGGCTTCTATGACAGTCGGTGCATTAGATGCAAACTTACAGATATTTAAGGATTCTCTTGTAGGAAAATATCTTACAATGAAAGATTTTGGCTGGGCTATAATTAAATTACTAAGTCCTAAAACTATTATGAATAATTTTAGAGGATTAGGAAAAGCTTAGCCAACAACAAAAGAAGGAGCTCTGATGTAGATGAATCAAATAAGTAAGAATAACTCAGAAATATTTGAAGGCTTGCATAAGGGCTGGTTTAGAAGGTTTTGTCTTAAATATCTTATGATGGGAGGTTATACACTCGGTGACTATATGAATAACTCTATAGTAATGATGTCATTCTATCATCACACTAGACTTTTTGAAGATACATCATATGCTGGAGTTAAGCCTGGATTCTATACTCGTAATCAACTTATAAAAGCATTTACTGATGCTGGATATACAAAAAAGTAGGCTAAAGCTGTATATTCTGACTTACATACAACACTATACGACGCATATGATTGGTAGCCTGGTGATTACTTACCAACCGTAAATAAGGCGTTTGCAAAATATTTGAATAATAAAGTAGCCAAGAATGTAAAGAACAAGATTACTCAAAGAACTGCTTTTTATAATGGTGTTATGCCTGCAACAGAGGTATCTAAAGCTAGACAAAATCTGTATACTGCAATGATGTTTATGATGCGTAACTTTATCGTAGGCAATATATATGAAAGAATATAGAATGCAAACGATTATATCGTAAAGGAGCTAGATGAAAACGGAATTCCAGTAAAGAATCCTAAGACAACAGAAGAAGCCTAGAGCTACGGATATTATAACTATGAAACTGGAGAAATTGAAAGAGGACATTATACATCTATAGCCAATTTGGTTAGAAGGTATATAACCAATTGGGTTTATGGATTACGTTCACTTTTGTCTAGCGATCCAGCAAAGAAATAGGAATATAACGAAAAGAGAGAAAAGCTAAAAGGTATAACATAGCTTGAAATCGAAGGTGTTAAAGCAGTGTCTGCTGATATTACTATCTGTGCAGCTGCTACATTGGCTTCTATATTCTTAAAGATGAAAGCTGACGAGGATAAGTCGTGGTGGATACAATATCTATACTTGATATCACTCCGTCTTGCAGAAGCAAGAGGCACGAACCTTGACCCAACAACTGTTGCAGATTTTGTAGGATCTATTACAACACTGTAGTCTGTATGGAATGATTTTGGTACAGGATTTACATATATGCTCGATGCTCTTGGTCTTACTGGTCATAATCCTACGGACACTGTAAAGTCTGGCGCGTATAAAGGGTCTAGCAGATGGTTTAGGGATATGATGAAGATGGTTCCATTTAGTAATTTATACGAAGATGCTAACTACAATACATTGAGAGCTAAGTAGAACTACTACAGAAACAAATACTGGTATTTACATTTGTTTGGAAACGATTCCACAGGAAGCTCTTCTGGTGAGCCTGTAATGCCTGACGACTATAATAACGACGACGATTCTTTTGGAGGAGGATCGTTTGATGCTGGACAGGATTTTGGAGGCGGATCATTTGATTCGGGTGGAAGTTTTCAGCCATAATGACTCTATCTGAAATTCACCGAATTATCGACGACTCTTTTGAAAAAAAATAAGGGGAGGGACTGCTCAATTGCAATCCTTCCCCTTTTGTTTTGCCTGTAAATATGTCATCAATTGTATATTGGAAATCTTCCAACGGCATTTCTTTATTCACCATTAATACACAGGGCATATGATTAATCACGTTTATGATATTATCATTATAGCCCCAAAAAGATGCTATTTTCAAGCAATCTTTTAAATCTAAATCGCAGTTACCTGTGATAAGACTTTTCCGTTTTCCCGTTAGAATAAATCCATAAGCTACACAATTTGTACTATCAATCATTTTATATCTAGTCGTATGTAAGTTCTTACACTTCTCAATACGATTGATACGGTTGATAGAATTTTGCGTAACTTTATCACACTTGAATAACATATAAATTATAGGCATATCTGTTGGATGATCCAGATCTTCTGTAAAGCATCCAACGAACTGCTCATCAATATCTGATGGCAGTATATCTTCATCAAGTAGTGGAATTACTACTTTGTCGAAATCTGTCATAGGTTTAAAGTTTCACTACCGTCTCCAGTATAGTAATCATAGCTATGGTCCCAATTACCTGTTCCCAAATGCCATAAATACGCGATCATGAAATCATGTATCGCTACGTCTCTAGAAGTAACTTGAAACGCAGACAATCTGAATACCCTTATTTCATTGCTACCTGTTGTATCGATAGCTATGATATAGAATTCAAATCCCCATTTATCGATTTCATCATTGCTTAATTCTAATACATTAGCCAGATACCAATATACTGCTTTCTGATAAAAACACAATTGCCTACAGTAATCAAATTCTTTCATACTGTCTTCAAAGTGCCACAGTTTAGCTGTAGTTTTGATATCCATAATTGTACACGTCTTTGTGTCAAAGTTAAATGTACAACTATCAAGCAATGATTTACATGCGATAGAAGTATAAGCTCCATGATTCAGTTCATCTATAACCCAGTAATCCCAGTTTATCTGGAACTCATGGTATACGTGTATATTGCCATGATCACCAGCTCTTCGTATTAGTTGTCTTGCTAACTTATGTTCTCCAACATTATGCTGAATCTTCATAAGCTGGTCTAAGTCATACTGAGATATAAGTATTTTCTTAGACTTAATAGCTTCGATATAATCCTTATACTCTACGCTTATTTTAAGCGCCTCTGAGAGGATTTTGTCTTCACTCTTGCCAACTATACTATAAGACTTGCGATAAGCCTCTGAGAGCTGTTTATTTAGCTCTATTTCAACGGTATTTATTAAGTTTTCACAGAACTTTTGCGCTTGCGCACTTTTAGGCTTATCGCCATCGAACAGAACGTAATCATTCCAGAATTGATCTGGTTGAAGTAGGAACTCATGTATCATGGTTCCTTTACGTAACTGTGGTAAATCTAAGCCTTTCTCTTTACCATCCAGCATATTACGAAAATAGGCCGGCCCTTTGTTTAAGAACCAGCCTATCGCACTATTACTAATACGCGACGAGTCCGAGTAGTAGTCAATTTCGTACTTCGGAATCTTATATTCAGGATAAATCATATAAAATATCTCCACTTAAAGCCTGCACAATGATTTCTACGATATGTACAACATGCACAAATATTAGCAGCTTGTATATTGTAATACTTAGCGGCTTCTGCTGCGCTATTCCAGCGCTTTATTTCATGCATATCTAAATCGTACTGTATAACCATTCTGCAAACATTGTCTTGATTCCTTCTTAAATGTATGTTTTTATAAGTATTGTTATACTCATAAGAACACCATTCGAGATTATCAACACAATCGTTTTGTTTATTTTCGTCTTTATGATTAACGCAGGGTAGATTATTTGGATTACTTAAAAAATTTTCTGCAACTAATCTGTGCACTAAAAAAGTTTTATGTTTTCCATTTTTAGACAAAACAACATATGAATAATTATCTGTCGTGTAGAAAAGTTTCCTAATTTTTTCAGAAACTTTCATAATTGTTCCATCTTTTCTTTTTACTACCCTTTCAACGGATTTTACTCTACCAAAATTACTTATTTGGTAGTAACCTTCGAATCCGTTAATATCTTTCCATTCTTCTTGCATAATATTATAACGTATTATCGCTATAATAAGTTGCACTTATCGCGTATTTTTCGTGTATTATCTTCGTAGTATGGAATGTCGTATTCCGGTATTTTGTACTTTGGTGTAATCATTAGCATCCTGCACAACAACAATCACAACAGCAATCATCTGAAGCTGCTTTCTTCTTAACATTCTTATGATTGTTCTCTTTACAAGAACGAGCATGAGGCTTTATGGTACCCTTTGAAGAAAGGTTCATATCCTCAAACAGCTCTTCGAATGTTGTAGTAGGGTAATCGTTAGCTTCTTTTACAAAAGATGCTATATTATCGAAACTACATACTTCGAAGTTGTCCTTGATAAAATCAGTTAAAGACTTAACTTCTTTCTTGTCGTTAAGTTTGTCGTTCAATACCTCCATTATAAGAGATGGAGACATCTCATTAAACTCACGCCAATAGCGGATACGAGAACAACGGTCTATCAGGTATTCTGATATTTCATCGTCATCGTTACATGTAAACAAAATCATATGCTTACCCTTGGTATCGGAGCCATCCAATACCTGCAACAATACAGAATCGTCATAATCCGCAAGAACTTTATCAAGTTCGTCGAACAAGAAACAAACGCTTGTATCGCCAAGCTTTTCTACAAGATTTCTAAGGATATACGGACGTATGTTTTTGTCTATATTTATAATTGGAAGACCGCTCTTATTAGCAATTACCTTAGCCATTACGGTCTTTCCAGAACCCTTTAATCCTGCAAGCATTACACCAGTAAATCCACTTTCAGACAGATTATAGCTATTAATAACCTTATCTATAAAGCGTTCGTCACGTTGTGTACAATATACCTTAGAAGGTAAAGATAAGCCGCTAGACTCTTCAAGTGAGATTGCGTCAGTATAACTGTCTACTTTAATATTATAAACCATTCCTGGAGTTAAATCACACTCAAGACCTTCTGTGTTAAACTTAAAGTTTATGCTGTTACCTACTTTCAAAAATTTCTTTTCCATATTTACTGATATTATAATACTCAAATATTGGTTTTCATCTTTTCTATCATCTCGTCTACCTGACTTTGGTTACGTACGAGATAACATTTCATTTTACTTCGATGTCGCTTAAGATAATGCTTAAACAGTTTCCATCTAAGAGGGAATGAATCTCCCATAAGGCCTTTACATTCTACTACAAACCTATTTCCTATGAAGTCAGGTAGATATGTTAGAGGCCTTATTTTTTCTCCTAAATACTCGAATTTGTCCAGTAATACGAAATGCTTTGGCTCATATTTAACTGGTATTCCAGCTTTCATAAAAGCTTCATAAGTATAGCATTCGAGCTTACTCTTAAAACTGAGACCATACTTATCGACTTTTGTCGCATTCCGTACTCTGCCTTTGGATTTCTTTTTAGATTTCTTGCCTATCATAATAAAAATTCTTTCCCCTTATCTTGGATACAGAAGTTTTATCAAAATAGACAATTTCGCCATCAGTTACTTTTTGTTCACCTCTATGATGGACACACGCGCATATACATCCATCTTCACTATAACTATCCCAGATAGTCATCTGCAATTTGTTTGGAAGATAAATACGCATAAATCCACCTTTGTCAAGATGAATTTTCTTAGTCAGCTTCTTTGTAAGCCATTTATGCAATAGAGGAGACATTACTGCACCTCCCAGCACACCTAATAGGCATCCTATTACTACATCAATCATATTTCTGTAACGTTTTTGTTAACCAGTCTTTCATGGTGCTAAATCCGTTGTCACGAACAGCATCTGATAGATCTTTGGCTTTAAATTTTTTATTAATGAAAAAAGCATCTAGTTTGTATTGTTTACTATATTGTCTAGCCTTAAGCATACCCGTTTGGTCTCTATCATACAGTATAACTATATGTTTCCATTTGGAGCGTAGAGACCTGAGTATGTCTTCAGGTATAAACACTGTCTCACTAGCAGCAGCTATTGCATTAAAACCCATCTCGTAGCAACACATCACATCTTTCAGTGATTTTGTTATTATGAGTAGGTCGCCTCCTTCCTTAGGCAATTCGGATAATCCCTGTACGTGCCGATTCGTCAGATTGGTACGCCATTTAGTAAACTTGGAAGCAAGCGGACGATAAATCTTAAACTTATCATACACTTTATATGCATACATAGGACTATTTTCTTTGTAGATACTTCGGACGATACTATTACAAAGAAAGTATTTAATGCTGAACACATTGAACTTTTTTAGGGTATCAATATGTATTCCGAACTGTTTCCAGTACTGTTTGTCTACATTGGTAAACGGTTGTCGAACTATTCCGATATCGGTATCTCCTTTCGGCTTATCGTACGTATTTGTCCTTACGATTGTATTAGGATTTATTCTGCGTACAATTCTCAATAATTCTCGTTCAAGTTCTTCTCTAGTCGTTATACCTTTGTATTCTTTTAGGAACTTCAAAGAGTTTCCACACTCTCCGGTTCCAAGGTCTTTCCATAATAACCCTCCTGTTTTGGAATGGAATATTCCAAACGAAGGATTCTTATCTCCAGACCTTAAAGGACTATTCATAAGTTTTCCAACTTTAAATTGTCCTAAACAATACGTATAGATGTCTAAATCATTTACTTTGTCCAAGATATCCCTCAAGGACATAGTAATTGCTGTTCTAGTACTATACATAACTTATAAGTTAGGTATCTATATAAATTGCAAATTTATTAATATAAGAGATTTTATATATTAGCATGCTTGCATAGATACTCTTCCATAGGGTTCCGTCGAGCTTTTTATTGTTTTGTTCTGAGTTGTTCAAAAAATCTCGTTTATGTATAGTTTATTACATATTTTACGTACATAACAAATACTCAACTCTGGCCTATACTCTTTATTAGATTAAGATCATTGCTACTAAGTAAGTTTCTTTCTTAATAGTAGATAATCTATCGTTCTGCCTAGGCAGTTAGCCTCTATACCTAGCTCTTTTTGCATAGTGGAAAGTATCGGATTCGAACCGATAAGCAGGGTAGTGTTTCTTTTAAGCTTGCACACATTCCAATCTATCAATGCCCTTGTTTTACCATTAGACTAACTTCCCTAAAAATGAGCAGTTTAATGACATGCTCGGGTCTACGTTGACGGACGTATAGCAGTTTACGGAGATGCTAAGCTCGGACTTTAGGTTATTCAAACCCGCACTTACGTAGCGTACACGCGTATGAAATCTGATGCCAGATGAACTAAGCATCATAGATAATATCGGCCTTCACAGGCGGATAGAGCTATTACTTTCACAAGCTGTAACTCTTCTTATCATCAGAAATGTTGTGGCTCTGTAGGGATTCGAACCCTACTGGACTATTGTCTATATAACAAAAACATGATTAAAACGTCGATTTGGATAGTTTTCGCATTCGTCCATGCTTGTGTCTCACGACACCCTGCGAGCCTTATTGGAGGCATTTCACCTCCAAAGGGTAACTGAATTACCTAGCTCCACCAACGCCCTTTCATGGCAGTATTACCTCCCTGGGGCGTATCCACTTGCTGTATAGTTTGACACTCCTGCTATGTAAACGGTATAAGAACCATTTACCGGATTTCATACAATCAAGTAGTATTTCTATTTCTTCAGGCGTAAACCCCTTAAAAGGGAAGATCAGATGCGCCTGCTGCATCCACAGTTTCCGGAGTAACGGTTGGTGGCACGTTAAGCGGATCGTTGTTTTCCTTATCGGCAACAACTGGTCGCTCCATAAGATCGTTCTTAAAGAGCTTAATCTGCGAATCTGTATTAGACATGTCTTCAACGAAGATTCCGAGCTTACTTACTTGAGTATAGCCCTTCTTGTCATAAATAACCTTCAAACGGAGCTTTTTCTTAGTAGCAATCATAGGATCAAGCATCTGCTTTGTCCAGTCAATCATCTCCTTAAATGTAGAAAGCTCTGCATCTGGTCGCTGTGGATAGAAACAATCAAGAATCTGACAAACTCGTCCAAACTGAGCGTTATCACGCTTCTGTAAGTCCTCGTCTGTCTTAATATACATTCCCTTTGTATTCTTCCACTCTGTCATAGTAGCTGTCTGACCATCCTCATTCTCAAATACGATCTCAAGGAAATCAAGACCCTGAGGAGACTTGTTACAGTTTACCTCTTTAAGAGTGATATTCTGGTTGATGCCTACTGGCATATAACTACTATTACTAAATTCTTCGTTGTTAATTGCGGCTGTCTTTGTACTAAACATAATCTCTATTATTTTAATATACGTAATGCTAACATATCAAGTTTGTTCTCAGCATAGTATGCTGTTGATCGAATAAACCGATATATCAATTTACTTAAATATTCTATCCCAATGTGTTGTAAGTGTCCCATCTTCATTACCTTCTGCAATAACGATATCCTTTCCGGCTATGTGTCTTGCACGAGCCTCCATGATGGTATCAGATGTACCACCCTTAAAGGATATATGCGTTTCATTTCCTTTGCGATATACATAACCAACCGCATCGGCTAATCCACACACGATTTTACTCAGTTTACCAACTAAGTCTAGTTCTTTTGCAGAAACTTCAACACCGTCCTTTTCAGTTACGGTATCCTTAACGTGACCTACAAGAATAAATTCGTCACACAAATCTCGGAACATATCAACTACCTTCTTTACTGCATCTCTAAGATACTTATAGCCCGCACCGTTAGGTAAGGTTGTTACGTCTGTGCCGTCCCATTTCTTACCCATTGGAGTTTGGCGATAGAGTGTACAAGCATAGCTCATACAAATATCCTCGAGTCGTGTAGCATTGTCAATAGTGATGTGCTTATAGAAATTATGACCTACTTCTTTATTCTTGGCACGAATGGCACTTGCTGCTTCTCCTAAATCATTGATCGTACGACACTGGATGGCCATCGCATCAACGAAGACAGAGCCTCCCTCAAGGTCTATGATAAGGTTATTATCCAGCTGTGCAAGACAAGATGTCTTACCAGCCTTTGGAAGACCATAGAGTATAAGATATCTAGGATTTTCAGAAACTGCAGGAATTTTACTAGTAGGTAATGTTAAACTCATGATACAATGATACTAAAAGTTTTAATTAAAGCTTAATGTTAATACTAATGATTGTCTTCTTAATCTCTGGACTAAGTGAAGAGATGAAGTTGTAATCATTAAAATCAGAGTAACTATAAATATCGGTACCGATCTGGATCTCATCATTATAGAAAATGATAGGAAGACCATTCTCAAGACGATAAATCTTACCGAGCTTTATACCCTTCATGATACTCTTCTTCTTGCCATAGTTAGCAAGGATTTTACAAGCCTCTGCGAACAAACTGTCGCGCTTGTAGATATAAGTATGATCCAACTCGTCGAACATAGCATCAATCAGATCGTCGTTCTCCTTCTTTGTGTTAAACAAATAAGAGTTGTTCTTCTTTACAGTAGAAAGAATAATATCATCGAGAATCTGAGAATAAATGTTACCATTGTTAGTGTTCTTAATGTTGTTGTCAGTAAACTTAATATCGTATGTTGTCATAATTCAGCCTAAATTTTAATTGCTTAACTTTCTATCAAGTTGTTATACGCTAAGTCATTCTGGAATTCAAGTATGCAGGGCTTTCCTGCGTCTCGATTCTTCAAGATGTGTAAATACACCTTGTTCTGAGTAGGTAAATGGCTCGGGCCGTATTCTTGTATTCCAAGAATTTCAGGTCTATGAATAACTATAACATAATCGCTAGCTTGAAATAAAGCATCAGCAGATGAAATGTCGCTTCTCATAGGATAATGCGACAAAGGATTGTTTATTCTTTCTGGTGATTCAATATTTCTATTCATCTGTGCTAGTTGTAACACTGATGTCATAGGATACTTTTTGGCACTTATGAAAACTCTTTCGAGTTCCTGCATGGTTTCTATAACGCTGCCTATAGGCTTCGTCAATAGAGCATGGTCGTACATTATCACAAAGTGCTTATCAGTACCCTTTATATATGTATTATAGAAATACTTAATAATGTCTTCTGCTTCCTTGGGAGTTGTAGGATTATCTACAAACCATATAGGATACTCCTTTAGTTGATTAGATACTGAGATGACTTTTCTGAAGGTATCGTCATCCAGGTCCGTTTCCGAACTATACAAAGTCGAAGTCGTTTTCCTAAGCTTACTAGAAAGCGTTCTTCCAACTTGCCTAAATCCAACCATCTCTAACGAGAAAATCAGAATCACTATTTCTTCACCAGGATTCAAATCAATAATATCAGTTGAGATCTCATTAGCGAATGAGCTCTTTCCACTTCCTGAAATACCAGCTATGGTGTAAACGGTATTAGGTTCAATACCTCCCATACACTGCTTATTAAACTTAGCCCATCTAGTCTTTAGAGATGTTATAGAGTGATCTCTACGACCAGATATGTAGTTTATCGCCTCTTGGGCTACAACTGACATTGGTCTTATAAGATTAGATAAGTTCTGTTCCATAAGTCGATTCCTCAATTTTAGAGTTGTCTTGCATTTCTTCCTCAGATTCTTCCCACTGATGGTCTACGAGCCATCTCCACATCGTCTTCATATAACTTAGTTTACCCTCGTTAGTCTTTTTCTTCATTTCGAAGTCGAGACACTGAATAAGATGCTGAGCCATAGCTTCGCTTTGACCTACATAAACATTAAATAAATGTCTACATTTGTTAACGTTGGCTCTCAGATAGTTTTTGGTACCATCTGGTCGTAGAACGTATATTGGGTACATTTCATAGAACAGATCGAAATAGTCCTTTTTTGGGCGAACTATATTATTGAGCGTGTCTGTTGCATGATATGTAATTGACTTACCTCTCTCGATCGAGGTAATAAGTCCCTGAGAAATTAAGTTTGATATTTCTTCGTCGCTAACTAGGCTGACAATTTTGCGGACGTCTTGATTATAAGTTTTTTGATTCTTATCCAATACCAAACTTAGGAATATTAATTGATTTGAATTCAGTCCTGGAATGTCCAGGAGTTTTGTGTTTAGTTCAATAATCATCTTATATACGTTGATAAACGATTAATCATCGAATATTGTCAACTGGCGGTTAACAAACTCACTAGCTATCTTTTTTGCTTTGCTAATGTAGTACTGGTAATCCAGGTGACGTTTATCTATTGGTGTGGCATCTATCTTATTAAGAAGTCGGACTCCGTATTCTGTTATTCTTGTTTCAGAACGACTTTCGTACATTTTGTCCTTAATTCTTATAAGATAGTAGCCACTGCTCGATGCGTAGTACCTATTAATACGTTGAATGATGTTTCCACCATACTCAACTTTTGATTCCTTGTTTACGCTTTGTGACATTAAGAAATCACGGATATCTCTATCCTTCTTAATAAACTTGTCTATCGGTTCATTGTTTAAAAAATAGTTTATCACAGCTTTGGAGATAACAACTGGTGTCATGCTGTTGCTAAGACCAATTTCTGTGATAAACCTGCCTTTCTTTTCTATCAGTCTCGGATCTCCAGATTGGGAGTATCCTTTGCGAACACCAAAGTAATTGTTCACGTCGTACTGATAAAACGACTCGTAATCATCGGATTCGAATGTTAACTGGGTTAATTGCTCAACCTCCTTAATCGCATCGGCTATTGCGAAGCGGGCGGATTTGTCGGCAATGTAGACGACACCATCTGTATTGACTTGTACAATCTTACAATTCAATGCTAGAAGCTTGTCCACCAACATAAGTAGTATAAGTTGCCCATTTATACGTATCTTATATACGTTAAGTGGATCATAAGCCCAGCTACTTTCTTGTTGCATCTTTCCTGTAAGAGCATTAAGAGCCTGTTTAAATGCCTTAGACTTTAATAACTCTCCATTACGTTTGGCAGCCAAGCGCTCCTTGTATAGAGCGCTGTACACATTCCAAAAATCTTCTCCTAAGTGAACCGGAAGCCAATGGTTTATAATGGCTAACGAAGGATACATAGACGTAACGTCGGAGTGTCCTATAAACTGTTCAGCTGTAGGTTTGTAGACTCTAGGTTCGTTGATGGTGTGTATACCACCTTCTCCTATAGAGTAGCAAATATTTGAGAGAACAAACTTCTTCTCATAGTTTTCTTGTTTCTTATCAGACTTACTTGCGTTGCAAGTAGCATTCTTTACATCCAATAAGACCTCTTTCAACTTTGGATTAGAATATTGTATGAATGGGAGTATAATGTCACCTAGACGAATGTTTCCGACTTTTCGAGCACGAGTTTTCAGCTCGTCTTTTGTTGTGTTGGTAATGTCTAAAGTCTTTCGCAAGAGTACTTCTTCTCCAAATCGTACACCACTCATCGACAGTGCATCAAACCCCCATTCTTTTTCCACTTCAAGACGTAGTTCTACATCTTCTTTTACTTTGTTAAGCAAAGTCTCAGTAGCTTCTACGTCGTTCACGTTATACTCTATCATAGCGTCAATATCACGTTCCTGGATCTGCAGATCAAAGCTTCCTTCATACTCTTGTACATTTGGCATATGTAAGAGTATTTCTATTTCTTTTAAGCTTTTCTGCTGTTTGGCGCTATAGAGCATCATCATAAGATCAAACGAATAGAAGTAGTTTGAATACTTATACACTTTAATCTTATCAATATTTCCTGTTTTTTCCGAACTTATTATTTCTTTACTAAGATAATAGAGGGAACTACAAATTCTCGAGTATCCTAGTCGCTTCATTCTACTGCAGAAATGTATAATGTAACTTATGATTATGTCATCATAATGCTTATTGTTATAGCCGCACATTATATGATCAGTTCTGTTGGTGTAGAAGAAGTCAACTAGTTCTTCTAGTTGATTTTTACGACAGGATATCTCGAATTTATATAGTTTATGACTCTCTGAATCTTTACAAGTACAATGAAAACAGTTTGGAAAAACTTCTATGTCATATAGAACTACTGGTCTTTCCTTTACTATCATAGTAGTTCCAATCGGATTCGAACCGATGACCTCCGGGTTATCTACCCGGTGCTCTGACCACTGAGCTATAGAACCGACCCCGTCGGGTCTGCATGACATACATGATATGTGCGGACGCTGATCGATGTTTTACGTCTTTCGGTACCTTTCTCGCTGCCACATATATGTACCACATGTTGTCCACAGTGAGGGTTTGCACCTCGCAGTCATATCCTTTCGGAGCACACTGTGGTGACCAGTGGTGTCCTGGTCGGTTTTGAAGAAGTTACGCCTTAAGCTGCCATTCGCATCTTATTTGCGCCTGGTAACAGGAGTCGTCCCGTCTTCTTGCGATGGTCTTTAAGGTTTGTACAAACAAGATTACTGCGTTTTGCCTTTACCTTGTTTGTCTCCTTATGAGCCATCTTCATGACTTTACTGTGTTCTGGAAGATTGTTTACTCCTCCATACTTAGCAGTTTCGCCATTGTCTTTTATCTGAGCAACTTCCTGCTCAGAGAACTTGTCGTCTGAATGCTGGAATCGTCCAACAAGTTGTAATTTGTCATATTTAGCGACAACTAAGTCTCTAATATGTTCTTCTGCGGCATTCTTTTCTGCTTCCCATACTGGGAACTGCTGCGCGTAGAACAAGTCGTCTTTCTTAACCGGGCACGGGTGCTTTCGCTCCCATTTCTGCAACTTGTGTTGAACATACCCTTCCATGAGCTCGGTATGGTTAAGCTTCGTAACCTTTCTGCGAGATTCAATTTTGATCGAATCACGTTTGAGCAGTATGAACCAAGGTTTCTTACGGGAAAGACCATGGATATTGTGTTCTTTACAGAACTTAGAAGTAGTCCCATGAGACTTATTAAAGTCTTTAAGCCACTTCTCTTTGATGTCACGATATTTTTCAACATAATCGTCCAAATATTGATTATTCTGTGTATTCATAACGTTGCCTCCTATGATTAAGCTGCCTGTTTAACTGACTTTTGTTTAATTTCTTTAACCTGTGTAGGCTTCTTGTTTACAGCTTTAGCCTTAACTTTGAGCCCACGACGAAGCTTACGTCCTTCAGCCTTAGAGCCGTGACGGAAATTATAAGTGTTCTTCTCAAGGGCCTCCTTAGCCTTCTTCTTGGCTCTACGGAGATTATAGAAGTTAACACTAGCGTTCTTTGAGCACTCGATAGTATGAGGATCACCTCCCTTCTTGTGCTTGTTGTGATTGCCTGACATATCTATGCCAGCCTCTTCGAATGGAGACTTGCTATCAGAACAATACTGATAGAATGTAGCATTACCTACAAGATCACGCAGTTTTGCTACTACGCTTGCTGGCACATCCTTAAAGAATGCTGTAGAGTTAGTAATGCATGCAGACTTAATGCCGCAATCCTTTACCAGCTTCTCGAGCTCCTTCTTCTTTTTCAGACCAGGATCACATACAACTGTAATATTGTATACAGTGGCGTTATCCCACTGCTTCTTTGCGATGTCTATCACCTTCTTGGTGTCGGCGTCATTGAGATGCATGCGCTTGCACCGACGGGTAACTGATGCGATATGACGAGCCATAGAGACGTTACGACGCTCCTCCTGCTTCTTCAAACGGTCCTCCAGAGTGATTTTAACAGGCTCTGAAGCCTTTTCCTTCTTGGAGTCGATCAGTTTATCCATAATGCTCTTTTTGCGCGCCTTACTGGCCTCTGCGCGAGCCTTAGAAGCGGCGTATTTAGCCTCTTCTTTCTCGGCCTTAGCCTTCTTCTTAGCTGCCTTGAGTTCGGCATGTTTCTTAGCCTTCTCTGCATCGGCAGCACGGCGTTTCTCAATGTTCTTTATTGTTTCGTTAGCAGCATTAGACTCTTCCTTCTTAGCTGCCTCAGCCTTAACTGGTGTAGTTCCTATCTTAGCCTGAACCTTCTTGAGGTTCTTCTTGTTATTCTTCTTTGACATAATTTTGATAATTTAATGTGTTAATAATGTTATTTTTAAGGCAAGGGATTCCTTATTTGTGGTTCGTGTAAGCCTCGATCTTACTCCTTTCGGCGACCCTTATATTTGTCTCGAACCTATAGCATTTAAGCTGCAAGATCCATCTCGAACTTATCTGCAATAGTATCCTTAATCTCAATAGAAGTCTCATTGTTAAACTTCTCAAGATTAGCGTCAAACTTATTTGCTAGTAGTTGTTGCTCGTGAATAAGCTGAGCAATCTTAGCTGAGGAGAATACCTCACGCTTAGGCATAGCCTTTAATCCCTTTTTTGCCTTAGTTGATGGATCAAGTGTCTTGATCATCTTAAGTTGTGCTATTGCCTCCTTTGCCTCGCATGCTGCGAAAATACTATAGTTATTTGTCTTCTTAAAATCCTCGTAAGAGAATGTAGTTGTACCTGTATTAAGAGCTACCAAAATACCCTTAATCATAATACGCTTCTCACTAAGTTGTATAATCTGGTTATACAGGCTCTTGAGATCTAAGCCAGAACCCTGCTTTGCTGCAATTGCCTTCTTAGACATAAGGTTCTCTGCTCGAATAATTCGCCAATACTTATTGATAGTGATATCAATGTTCTTACGAATTGTAATGATGTTTGCTGAGTTCAATTTAATTGATTTCTTATTCATATAGTTTGATTAAAATTAAACAATTTACTTGAATCAGCCATTTACCTAGTTCCTATATTACATATAACTGTAATAAAGAATAAAAGACACCCATTGGCAATCCTGCCCCGCAGGGCGGATTACCTATTCTCCGCAGAGAACGTTTAAGGATGCCTTTTAATATAAACTAATAATATCGTCTTTGTATTTCGTTATAAACAATAACGGCAATACCATGCATGAATGTGTACTCTTCTGCTCGCAGTTCATACACCATTCCCGCAGGAATGTTTCTGTTTATGGCATTACGCGTTTAGCGTTTACAATTCCGTACTCCAACTCAATCATTGGTTTACCTATGCAGTCTTTAACCTGCAAAATTTGTTTACGTCCGTTGATATTGATAACAATTTTCTCAGGAAACTCTTGCTGAGCGTTAAGCCTTGGCCCTGACACCCGGGACCCCGCAGGGTCCGCTCCTACGCCATCAGCAATGCTAGAATTCTGACATACTTTTGTCGCAACATCATACAGTCGTTCTACGACCCAGTTAAAGTTTTTGTCTTTAACTCCTTTCATCACAATTTCTTGTGATAGTCCTTCCATAATAGCTTTTTGGTTAAGCCCTGTGGAAAGACTCACTAGTGCATCCCATACCTTGAGAGCGAAACTCTCAAATGGTAAGGTTTGCTCGCAGCCGATTATCTTGTTCCAAAAATGGAATCTGGTTGAACCAAGAGTAATACTACCATCATCGTTAATGGTATAGATCTTGTATTTCTCTGTATGATCCAACTTTTCATAAACGGCTGCTTTAATCTTCGGTTCGGAGAGCATTACAGCAATAAGCTTAACACTCTTCTCAGTTAAAACAGCCTCCATGAATCCTATGCGATCTTATCAGCTGGTTTTGACTCTGCCTTCTGGCGCTCGTAGTCAGCAATGATCTTCTCATTTGCTGAGATGGCAGATACACACTGTGCCTTAGCCTTCTGCAACTGCTCGATCATGGCGTCAAGACGAGCTATCTCACCACGGTTAAGGTCGTTAAGAATGCCACCCAAATCCTTAGGATCTGAGAACACAGCCTTAGAATTCTTGTCCTTGAGAGCGTTCTGGACAGCCTCTTCAGTGGTCTCACCAAACTTGGTGCTATTCTCACCGAGAGGAATATCGATCTGGTTGTCGGTGCCCTCATTGAGACGGCAAACAACATCACCGATTGCGTTCTGTTTTGTTGCCATAGACTCAATCGTGATATAGCCGATCGAGAAGCGACGAGGCGAACGATTGAGTACAAGGTTTACATTGGAGCTCTGCTTAGCCTGCTCCAAAACCTTGTCATGGTCTGGGTTGAACATACGTGTCTGGGGGGTGAATACATCCTGACCAAACATTTTCGCACCGAGCATGCTCAGTGGGGTACGATTTGATTTAATTGTAGTTTCCACGATGTTTACATTAATTTCTGACATAATCATATCCTTTTTGATATCGTTATTGATTAACTAACGATATGATTGAAAAATATGGTGTATTTTGGCTACACCTTTGCCGTTGTTTATTGAATAAAGCAACGCTGATACGAAGATACTCGGTTACTACTTTGCTTACTTAGTTTCCTAAAGGAAGTTCTACTATTGTAGACGCTTTTATCTAGACTTAGCTGCACTTTCCCTATTACGACAATAGGATAATAGGCTTGCAGCAGGAATTGCATACGTATGATGCAATTAGCATTTACTGGTTTATCCAGGCCCATCGTCTAAAGCTTTGAATGCTTCCTTTGCATAATCAAATGCTGAACTGTTTTCTGCTATTTTGTTCACGTTTTTTCTAACTTAACTATTCTAATCTTCGTTGGTGAAATTTTGCAGAGCAACTAACACTCATAGAATCTTAGAATTATTATAACCCACGAAAATATGTAGAATCTCGGTCGTATTTCCCTTACTATACTTACAAGATATTCCTACACGATTGTTATTAAAGCAGATTGTCTCTACTGCTAACTTAGAAGCGACTGTCAGCTAGGTCTCCTTACTGCGGTACTCGGCTTATGGCATGTACCCAGCGGTTGGTTATCGGAATGTCTCAGGATCAAACCCATCACAGACTTTACGGCTTTTTGTATCTTTGCTGATATTTGTAATTTTTCTGTACCGGTATTACTACCTCCTATTTATAGTGCACGAATATTGGGAATTCAACCCATACATTTCATCTTGTCACCCACTTATAACGTAATATACATGTATAGAGACAGTATACACATATAATATACACAGTCGTTTTACAACATAGATATAAGCTGCCCATCAATTTCCTGTATTGCTTCGAACCTTTATGTTTACATATACTGTTGCGCAGCATACTTTAGCATGGTTGGCATATCGGTTGGCACTCGATTTCTTCACCTCAAGCCCTTACTTACAACGTAAGATCCACTCTATGAAGGGACGTCAATTTTTGTTAAACATGTTATTTTTTAAACTTTCTAGATTTTCATAGTTTATATCTCTTGCATACAACATACGCATACATAATATACCAGCTTACTACTCTGTAGAGACTATATAATATTGTATGTCATAGTGCAAATAAACTATTAGTCTAAATCGTTTTGGATGAAAGTGGAGGTCAAATGGTCCTGGATGGACATATCTCGAATCAACTTTCTACCTGATTTGCTATTTCTTATTCTAGGATAGCCTCCATCAATTTTCTTTGACTGTAACGGAGTCATCGATCATAGTCTCATGAACGATTTAATTTTCATGGAAATTGGCTGTACATTCGGATTGCCTAACACCCTAATAATACAACTGGAATAGATTTTCACCGCGATCTTCACCCGCGTACGATACTCCCGTAGAGCTTCGATTAAGGGGCTGCCCAACCCTTGCGCTTGTTTTACTTTTATATACCGCATAAACAAGAAAAGCCTGGCGGTCACAATCAGACACTTCTACCCCATCCCTGGCACCCCTTCAACGGAGTTGTACTGAATCGAACAGTAAGGTTTTGGTATAGTCAGCAAACTCATTTAGTTTACTCTGTGTGGTATTACTCCCACAGTATTGATGCAGTTTTTCGGCCTTTATACTAGCTTTGGACACTAGAAACACTACCTACGGCTTAATAATATTTCTATATTGTTTGGGATATCCTCGGTTCTTCCAGCACCATGCACCATACCATGTATGCAATTCTGTTCACCTACTGGGGACCAATATAGTTCGTCTCGTGTAACGTTTGTATATGCTTAATATTATCACATATAATTACGATACGGTTCAATATGCCCTTCTTGGGACTTATGCGTTTGTAATTACACTGCATCTTTTAAGGTGCATTCAGCCTCATCCAGCTTGTCTCCAGACGGTTCTCACAAGTCCAGCTGTGCAATTATAGGAGCTGATACAACGCTTCTCCTACCTATACCAAACGGTTTCAATGTTTGATACATTTCATCCTACCTTTTGAGTAATCTCGCCCTGCAAGACAGGGTTAACATATTCTCGGATCAAGTTTAAATTGAGTTTTTCTTCTAGCTCCTTCGCGGGGGATGTTCCAGAATAGTACGTAGACTAATGGGATCTACTATATGTACTTACCCAATTATAGTGCATAGGGTTCTTATGTTTACTTATGCACATTGGAGGCGATTTGAATATAATCATTGAGCTCTCCCTTACGAATGGTAGAGTTGTGATTAGTGGAGTCGACCTTTTCTCCAGGTTCCATAATATACAGAAGTGGTACATACGACGTATCTGTCTTCTTAATTACGGTGCGTTTAACAATTACCTTTGCAGGTAACTGTTTATGGTTACAAGGTACAGTCTTTTCTACCTTAACGGTATCATGAACTGTATCAGGATTAGCACGATTCACTTGACCAAACAAATGGTCCATTGGTTGCTGTACAGTAGATGCTGCTACTGTCTGCACTGTCGTTGGAAGGGGAACATTCTTAAGATCGGCAATATTCATGCCGATAGTAAGAAATGCTGCTCCTAACAACGTGATCACTAATTTTTTCATACTTTGATAGTTAAATTATTTGCGTTCACTTTGCCATTGGATGTCAAAGGCTCTTTTAATGCGACCAACTAGTTGTGAACCAGTTTTCTTAATTGGCCGTATTATTTTTTTACCTGAGCCTTGGCCTTACCTTTGGCTTCCTTTTTCTTATCCTCGGCTGCCTTCTTCTCAGCTGCTTCCTTAGCAGCCTTAGCAACAGCCTCTTCCTCAGCCTTGATCTCCTCATCGGTCTTGAACTCCAAGTCGATAATGTTCTCCTTGGCATAACCTACGAGTGGATCAGAAGGATTACGGAACAGATTAGAGATGATACCTGCATACTGCGTAGCGTTATCAAGCATCGAATCAGACTTAACCTTAGCCATCATGTCTGGGGTAACGTCACGATAGTACGCACGCTTAATGGCGATAACAGTCTTCTTTGCGAAGTTGTTACCTTCCAAGAAGTTCTTCTTCAAGTTCTCAACGAACTCACCTGGAGCTGCAAGAACCGCTGCAGTAGCCTTATCGGCAAATGCGATATTCTTGTTAGCTGCATCAATATGCTCCTTGACACGATCCTTTTCTGGAAGCGCGTTCTCTGCCTCGAGCAAAGTCTTACCCTTTGAGCGAACATCATCTGCACCAATGATTACGAGGCACTTTACAGCGTCTGCAATCTGATCATCGGTATACTTGCATACACCGGTGCTCTTGTTAGTAGAATGGTCGCGAAGCTCACAGAACGCAGATACAGGAGATCCTGACGTAGCGGTAACGTTGAAGAAGTGAGCACCAATTCCATAAGTAAGCGTTCCGACACGACCCGTAAGCTCAACAATCTTGCGAAACGTATCATGGAAGTTCATGTTCTTGAGATGCTCCATATCGTTCTTTGCAGAAGCGAGAGCCTTCTCAGCGTTCTCCTTGTACTTCTTGTCCTTGGTGTTCTTGAGTGTCTTCTCAGCAGAATCGATAGCACGTTTAGCCTCGATAGAGCGATATGACTTATAGAAGTTCACACACTGCATGATGCTATCCATCAGCTTAGAATCACGGTTCATGGCCAAGAAGCCAGACAAAGCTTCCTTGAGCTCTTCTTCGTCCTTGATCTTTGTAGGATCAAAAACTTTACCGGCTGTTGCAGCACGAGCCTTAGCATCCTCTTCGAGCTTCTTAGAAGTCTCTTCGGATACTGTTACAGCTTTGGCGGTAACCTCAACTGCTTCAGGATCATCCTTTGAAGGCAAGAGCTTAGTGCCATCAAAGTTTACGCCAATCTCATTCAAAGCTTCAGTAAGCTCTGGAAGAGCAGACTTGCGGATTACAACAGCGAAATCGCTGGTACCATACTTGACCTCGTTACATACGCATACAGCGATACCGAGGGCATTAATGTGGTTGAGTTTGTCGATTGTTCCCTGTGGGAAACCAGTGTGCTCAGCAGCCTTCTCATCCAAGAAGAAGCGATCGTGAGCCATCTTCAACAAATCTACCTGGTGGTTACGGTCCATGCTTGACCCACCTGTTGTTGTGAGCATAGCTGCAGCCTCAACAGCTGCATCTGCATTATTACCACCATTGTTGTTATTCTGAGCAACTTTTACATTGCCCTTTCCATTCTTTTTTGCCATTTTGATAATGTTTTTAAATGTTATTTACTAAAATTAATTAATACTTTCTGGGCAACTAACTTAAATTCAACTTGTGTCGAATATGAAGTTCGTTTTTAACCAATCTCGTGGAGGCTTAGTGAGCACGTTAATATGCTCATCTTCACCCAAGTTAAGCTCAGCAACAGTATCTACCACAACTGTATCCTTACCTGCTGGTTTTGTCTCAGCACATGTACCGGCGCCCTCTGAGGGTTCCAAGGCCTGAAATGAGCACGTCGGTGCCAGCATGGGATTTGCAGAAGATTTAACTGTGCTGGCTTCACTTTTATGGTCAACAAAGGCATAGTTGACCATACTCTTACCGGTAAAACCAAGCAAGAGACTTACGAGAATGATCCAGAACAACTTGTTGCTCTTATTGTATCTTGCGAAACCAAGAGCTACAAAAATCGAGAGAATCAATAATAAAAGTGAAGTCATTTTTGTTAAACTTTTAAGTTATTTTTAATTTTCCTACGAGTGCGACTTAACGCAGCCTTTATAGTGCCTGTAGGAATTTTCAGCACTTTGCTAATTTCATCAACTGTAAGATCTTCTACATAAAATAAATTAAAAATCTTCTGTGTCTTCTTTGGGAGTTTTTCAAATTCCTTTAGAAGAGATTCATACTCAAGAAGATTGACAAGATCTTCTTCTTCTGAAGAATTAGTTAATTCGACAGGTAGTCGGCCTGAGTCTTCTCCTAATTCCATAGATTTCTCCTTTACTTTTCGTAGATAATCTATAGCTGTTCGATTAGCTATAATTCTCAGCCATCCGCCAAAAGACGAATAATCTGTGAACGTCGAGAGTTTTTGGTGAACCTTAAGAAATACAACATTTGTAAGATCTTTAGCTTCATCCATGTCATTCACGTAACAAAAGAGCACGTTGTCGACGAACTCTTTGTAACGGTTAAACAATTTATTAAACGCTAGCTCATTTCCCTTTTGAGCTTCTTTTATGGTCTCAATCTCAGATTGAGTGATACGCTGATACTCCATATTGTGGGGTAGGGGAGATCTCTCTCACCCTACTCCTGATAAAACGGAAGGTCATACACCATCTTTTGACGATACAGTGACCAAACGTTGTTGACGAAATTGTTGAAAAGGATTATTTTCAAATCCTTTCCTCCGGTTTTCATTTCTACTTTTTCAAGTAGTCCTGAACCGATACGCATACGAGTTGTAAGTGTTTTGAACTTCATAGGGTTGCTCAGGACTATCGTTTTCATAATCCAGTCGCCAACTCTACGCAATTGTTCATTACAACAGTATTCATATATACAATTTTCGTCTAGGCTGTCTCCTGCACAGAATATGTGCGCTTCATAAGTAAAGCCTTTTTTGAGGCGGTTATGAAACCAGTTAATCACATTTTCTATACCTTCTTCTTTGCAGCCTAACAGACTAGCTCTGTAAATTAGCATTTTAGGGAAATACTCCATTTTTTATTTTGTTTAATTAAATGTTTTCTTAATAAATTTAGAGAAGTCTTCAAAATACTCATCTAGAAAACTAGCTTTTTCTGACAATGCGTTATCAAATAAAGTCATATTACCACATTTACATGATATGTTATAATAGTTTTCTAGGTACTTATAGTTCTCTTGAAACCATACTACCCAACTATTAACCCATATCCAAAATGCTCGTTCTCCAGAGTTAAATACTTTGTTGATTCCATCCAAATTTATAGAGTCTGCAAAATTAAAATTTTGCGACCCCTCGTGAATCCCAAGAGCTTTTCTTAATGATGCATTCTTTTCATCTGTTCGAGGTATTCCTCTTCCAGTGTTATAGATTGCTACATTTTCTTGGTATACACGGTCTATCCATCGCGTCTTTACAGCATACTTAATTCTTTTGTGTGGCTCCTTACCTATATTAGATAATCTGCCAAACTCTGTACACCATTTAAACGCGAGGTTGACGACATAAGGACACCTGTCCTTTATCATCGCTTTATATCCCTTTGTCATAACTAATAGAAAGGAAATGGGGAATCGAACCCCAAATCCTTTTCTCCACTTTGGTAGGAAACACCTAGACTAAACTTACGCTACGTTAGTATAGTCTACAATGTTATTTACATTGTCGTTTAATTTATAGTATAGTGCTTAATGTATTTATCTCCTCTGTCTGTCAAAACCAAACACGCCCGTGTAGGCAGTTTTACAACATGCCTAGGTTGCCCACGTTTATTCACGAACAAATCCGTGTCCTGTGATACGTCAACATTAGACAGTTTTACAACATGTCCAGGTTGTCCTGAATGGAGTCTAGACATAGAGGAGGCACCTCTAATAGACCTATAGCAGGGGGAAGAGGAACTGTGGACGTGAGGGGAGTCGAACCCCTGTCCAAACAGATTATTTCATACACACTGTACATTCTTGTAAATGTTCCGATGATCAGTCAGAACATTCGATTTAAGCCGTTTTAGGTGCGCTCTAAGACATTTTTGCGACACTCGTGGTTAATTACTCCACCTGGTGACATACTCTGCCTCAGAGCGCTTAAAACATGGCTAAAAATATATAGGAATCCTCATGATACGAAGATACTTAGAGGGCTATATTCAGCATTTTTGATACATTTTGCAGGGTTCAATTAACTTTCTCAGAGCAATCAAATCTCCCCGATACAATGATACGCACAAAACATATTGTTTGATCTACTGTCCCAATTTATTGTGTGGGTTCACATCTCTTCCTCTCATCGTGATACGAAGATACTTAATGAGAATGTTAATTCATTCTGAGATTCCTTCACTGACTCGTCTTCTTAAGACTCTCTACAGTACCTGGGAATCTATGTACGTGATACGAAGATACTTGTACTAGAAGAAGAATTAGAAGCGATCGAACTGATAGTTGGAATAATACCAGCTGTTAGGATACTTGTCGCGCAACTCACGGTCGTGCTTCTCGTATTCACTATTCAGCTCGGTCATCTGCTTACGCTGATCTTCATCGATCTTCTGTGAAAGCTCGCGGAACTGATTTGGCGTAATCTTCTGGTCGTCAGGAACGGCGGTACCATCCTCCTGTTTACCCAGAAGACGAGCCAACAATTCTGTACGCTTCTTCAGAATGTCGAGAGTGATCTTTGCCTTCGCACGGTCCTTACGGACATTGAGAAGTTCCTTGATTCTAAGGAAGTCAGCACACTTAACGATCTCTTTGACCTGGGAGATCTTGCGTTTCTCCTCATCCTGGCGGATTTCTTCTGCCGCCTTGTCTGCGATGTCTGTGACGAGGTTACCCTTCATCAACTTCTCTACTACGTTGTCTGCTGACACATTCTGCTGCTCTTTAGCAGCGCCTTTTGTTTCTGCTTTTGCCATTTTGATAATGTTTTAAATGTTTGTAAATAAATAATTAACATATTGTTACCTCTCCCACACTCCAGGATGGATTCTTAATGAATACCGCACCGTCATTATTAACGGTGATATCGCATGGAGCTTTGTGAGAGCAGTTAGCCAAATGAATGAGTGCGTATCTGGCTTCTTTAGCCTGATTTTCGCTAGGGTACTTGGATTCGAATACCAATGTTTTTGTATTCTTACCCTTTGCTTTACCCTTGATCGTATACACTGGGATCTTCCACATAGTCTAAAGGATTTAGCTTGTTTTTAAACTTGTCACGCTTATATGCCTTTGCTTTGGCTTCAGCGTGACGCTGATGATACACTTTTTTAGTATTACGTTGTGTTCTGCACATAATTACATGTTATCTTGAACTGTTTTAAATACACAAATAACATCGGTAGAAATACCGTAAGAATCACGCATTCTCTTACTTACACCACCAGACATAACTCTGATAGCATTCATAAGAGATTCATTGCCAGACTCATTATTTATAGCCTCTGACAACGCGAGCAGCAACTTCAACTTGGAGTCAAAATACTTGCTAAATCTTTTTTTCACGTAGATGCACGCAGATTCTACAACAGAAAGCTCTGTATCATTCTTGGCTTCTGCATGATGGATAATAACGGAATTAACTTCTGTTTCATCCATTGTGGCTGCGTGCACATCCTCGATATTGGGTTTTACGATTTTTAGCTGTGAAGCTACCGCACCAACTTCTGATGCGCTCAAATTAGCACCCTCATAAGAGATAATAATGTACCGCTTCATAGCTAATCCTCCTTTGCCGTTATGTTAGTACTGGAGGACTGCACGAGCTGCACATGCTTACCGTTGATAATAGTGTCAACGACTTCCGTGTTTGGAATATCAGGAGGAGTAATAGCATCGTATTGATCCTGTTTATCAGGAAGATTCAGATACACATGCTTGTTCATCTCGAACTCGTTCGATATACTCATCTTAGTCAATGGTTTCCCAGATTTTTCTAAGACTGATACCACATCACGCATAACCTTCTCAGGTATGTTAAAAAATACTGAGTCCTGATGCCTCCATTGACCTTCCGATCTCTGAAACTCTATAACATCAGAACAGTCGGTAAATGTAGGATTATCAATATCCTGCATCATTTTTGACACCATGAGTGAGTCATCGTGTTTGATCTCACTCTTTGTCTGCTTCACATAGTCACATGATGACACTGTGGCAGCTACAATAAGCATGATTAAGCACATGCTAAGCTTTTCAAATAATCTCTTCATTTTGATAATTTATTAGAGATTTAACAAATGTTAACTATCCTGTTAAGCTCAAGGAATTGCACTAGTCTTTGCTAGTAGTCAATGTAGCACATATGGGACTCGAACCCATGACTTACGCAGCCTGATACAGTCACTGCAGCTCTAACCAGCTGAGCTAATGTGCTAAATAGGAGAGAATATTCTTGTATGCCCTGGATTTTAGACATACTCCACCCATTCCATCATAACATGAACACCAGTATGAATCATGTATTCCTCTTCTCTCCTAATAATTGTAAATTGTGGACCAGCTAGGGTTTGAACCTAGGACCTCCAGATTATGAGTCTGTTGCTCTAACCTGCTGAGCTACAAGTCCAAATATGGGCAATTTTCACTGGTTATATTTAAACCATTCCATTGTCTCCTACTATCTAACGTTCTTTTTCTTTCTAACCCAAATGATTAATTTTAAGGTAATTACGCTATTTAATAGAGTCATAGGGAGTTGTTTGGTACCCATTTGTGATTTTATACAGACTTGAACTGTTATGTAGGCCTCTAACCTAATAAATCTCGGGGACAGTATAAACTGCCCCCTTGAAATGCAACTTAATCAAATTTTTCCGTCCAATATGATATAAAATATATGATACTGGAGATCAGAATTACTATCAACATAATAACTATTATTGCCAACGAAAAATTGCTTATGCTAGCTATATTAGTTATGTTGTTTAGTAAGTCAAACAACGGGAACGCTGAAATAATTATTAACACTATTGCTACGAATAGTTCTGCATATTCTCTTTTCATAGATATAATGCTATTTGTGATATCTCATCATAGTCGTCTTCACTGACAAACCATGAATCGTTATCTGTTGTTAAATAACTCTTCCTTGATCCCAAATCTACATCTTCCAATGATAATACACACATATCATCAGGATCTGCAGACTCGTAGTTCTTTAAAACTACATTTGAATTGCTACAATGCGATTTAAGTCTACGCAATGAAGCATAATGACGTCTAACTTCTAATTCTTCGTCAGACATTTGTCCGTTTTTTCTACGTTTTGCCATAATTAAGGACTAATAAAAATTATTCCGTCTTCAATACATGATGGTGATTCTTCGTTTAAATTCTTTAAATCTTTTACTCTTGGACAAGAGAAAGGATTATTAAAGATACACCCATTGCAATTGTATTGACGTTTAGCCCTAACAACAATGCCATTTATTTTGTAGATTCTGCCAGGACTAAGATTTTTAATCATAGTTCACCTATTAATTGTAACTTGTACATCGGTTGCTTAACTGGAACCATTTCGTACCCTTTACGAATTTCGTCAACTTTTCGAAGCACTCTAGATACTTCTCCAAGTTTAAATACTCTATGTATGGTCTTACCCTTGTTAGCTAGTATAAAACATACAAATTTTGATGGATTAGCATATAGCTTATCGTATACAGGTGATACGATATGATAGAACGCACCAACACCTTTCATTGTGTCGATTTTATTCATATCACCTTCACTAATCATAATCTTTGTTGTTTCTCCTTCTTTTCCCAGATGCTCAGACCTATATATATAGTATTTTCCAGTTGATACATCTCTGACAGTTGTACATACACCGCCAATGCTCTCGACTACAACCATAAAGCTACCTATCGTTATGCCACTAGGCAATACACGGCACACTACATCTCCTTTACTAAACTTCATTTGTGTACAAATTTAATTTTGTATCGAACAATTGATGTAATTACACCATTTCTTAACCTAATGCCAAGTGTAGGCTCAATAGAGAATTGCTTGCATGTGCTAATATAGTCAACAACACTCTTTGAGATTGGAATAATCTCTGAGAATCCTGCTGATTTATCAACATATACAGCTAGATACTTAACGGTTTTACCGTTAGCACTCGGTTTCTGTACTATTTGCTTAATACATTCAACCTTACACGTCATAGTATCAATTACAGCTTTTTGCTGTGCCTGACACTTCGATGTCATGAGTAACAATATTATTATCACGACTATCGCAATTAGCGGACCAGGACTGTGATCCGGCTTCTCGTATAATTTTACAGCCATTTTTTATCATTGTTTATCAATAAAACAAGTAGCGCCACATTCTTCGATGCGACATTTGAGTCTATTCAAATAATCAATGTCAAGAGATCTTGCGATTTCAGGTTTTGAATCACGCGAAGCAGCATCGCAAATATCTTTAGCTTCTTTTAAGCCCAAGATTAAGTTATCCTTGACAGCTTTAACACATTGCAATTTTGCGTCACCACAATTTTGCAGATATAGCACATGAACCTTTGGAATAGCCTCTTCTGATTTCTTGAGATTTCTCATTGCCTCTAATACTAACGTTGCTGCAACCTCTGTTTCAGTGAGACCATTTGTGGTCTTTATTGTAACCTTGCTATCATCATCAATAAAAATATCAATCATACTTAATGAATTGTTAAGAATTTAACACTTGTCTTGCCAGCTCCTGGAACATTTGAATGCTTGTTATTAATATAACTATTCAAAATACTTTCCAAAGATTTGGCATTACATTTACTTAATCCAGAAGAGAGGATCATTGTAGATCCTCCCTCCTTGGCAACTACCTTGTAGTTAAGGTATTCAGCATCAGGTTTCCTTTTTGCTGACTGTGGCTTAACCGCTTGGTTATGCGTCTGCTTTTTCTTCTGGTTCATCATCTGTACAAATGAATGATTTACAATCAAGACCAATGGCCTTAATTGCATTAGGCTCACTAAGTCTGTCCTCTGCGATCTCACTGATTCCTCTAGCGATAAATGCAAGATGTCTCAAATCATCGATGCTGTTGAATTTACCATCAACTTCAACTGTCACCTTGATAGTCTGTTCCTCTGTTACGGCGTCCAGTTCAACATCAATAGATTTCAAGATTGGAATGTGTTTCTTGAACTTAGTCTCCACGTAACTAGGAGCATCCAAATCAACATGATCTGGAGACAGCGTACGAGATGCTGTTACAACTGTTTTGTTACCGTCAGCAAAAATTTCTGACCCAAGTTTTGGGTAATTATTACCCAGCAATTTCTCTAAAATGTTCATAATTTTGATAATTTAAACATTATTTACTTGTATAGGACTACTTCTCACCTATACTTGAGCTTTGTGTTCCATCTGTAATTCGGTTTCCCTTTGGAGGCTTTGGACTCCCTACGGCTACATTAAACACTTAGGGTTGATGCAACTCAACCCTTATGTTTTACTAGTTTTAAATAATAACCTTGTAAATGATCTTGCAGAGTACTATGTAACAAGCAATGATCGCACCATTCTCTTTGTTGAGCTTGATGATAATTTAAATTGCATACGAAGCAGTCTGGTAGACCAGATTCGTTTTTCTCAATTCTAAATGTACAGTTTCCTATTATTATCAATTGTCCTAGTTGACATTTCTTAGGAACATCAAGCAATGATTGTATTTTTTGTACTTTCATACCTTATGTTTTTTAATTGGTTTTATTTTTAAACCTAATGGTAGGTCCATACAGAAATTATATTTTTCATAATTTCTGTCAAGACAAAACAAACAATCATCTGGGCAATAATAATTTTTTACAATTCTAAATACACGATGATTAATTGTAACTAGTTGACCTGGCTTATACTTTCCAGAATAAGCAACTTTGATAACATTTTTACGAGTACCAGATGTCTTCTGTATGTTCTTCTTTGTCGAATTCATTCATACTATTCTATTTTTAAACATGATACAACAATTATAGCACTAATTGCTATTGCCAAAATACTGCATAGAAATATTATTAGTATTACACTAATGTAGTCTTCTGTTGTTTTCATACTTTATGCTTTTCTGCTTTTAAACATAATACAATAAATATAATACCAACTACTATTGCCCAAATGCCATAGAATAACATTTGTAGTATTAGACTTGCATTAAATAATAAATATCCTGATATTGCTATCACTGCAACTACACCTACTACGAACAGTATTATACCACATCCTAGCATTGGATTTGGTCCAGGTATACCTGTAACATCAATACCTTCTTTCATTACTTAACTTCTAACATATCAACTGCGCTTTTGGCATCTAAGTAATCTGCACCATAATCTGTCTCAAGGTCTGTATCCATGAGATCAAGATCATGTGTTCCATCGAGAGAGTCTAAAAGCGTCTCTGTGCATTTATAATACTCTTCATACGCTTTTATTTTTTCCTCTGCCTTATTGCTCTTGCCTTTATAGACATTTGCACTAAAGCAGGCACCAATGATAGTACCAATAACTGCTCCAATAAAGAACAGATTTAATTGGTCCATAAAACCATGAATTTTGTTTTTGTCCATATTATATATATTTTGATTAATAATCTATAAAAATGGCATATCTATCCTCACGAACCAATATGTCTGCATGGAATAAAACCTTTTGTGTAACTAAAAAATGATGCAATAAAAGATGTGTAGTGGTTACTGGACTCGAACCGTCGCTATGTGTGCGCTTTTATAGCCAAGTACGATACCCATATAATGAATTCGTACATAGTATACCCTCTTACTTCAGTAAGTGTATAATAACCACTATCCGTCTCTCCGGATTGTCATAGAATATCCGCAGCCTCTTTTGCATACGTTCTCAAAGCCATGTTGGACATTCAGTTTCACATGTAAACCTGTTACCTATAAAGCAGGCGACTACCCTCTGTGTCCCACAATCGACATCTTATAGCTTTGCAAGTACCATAAGCACGTGTTGTAGTCATGGGCTTGGGACCATGAACGCCACATTACTCCTACGATTTATTACGTTAGCGTAGGCGCTCCGTCATCCTGGTTTATATACTGCATGAAATAACGGTTTAATACAACTATCTTCACAGACCATTGTATTATTGGGTCACAAAATGCTTATGAATAATGAATATCAGACTACACTATGATGCAACGTGTAGTTTCGTCTAGGTCTCATCAGTGATTATGTTATTGGAGTAATACGTAGTATTACGTAATGCTCGCTACTCTCCCTAGCTGAGTTTAAATAAAAATGTACCACTATCTTCACAGACCATGGTACATGAAACAATCTACTATTTACCACTCTTGGCAAAAAACCTCAATTGTGCAATCAATGTATATGGAGTCTTAATGTCTTTTGTCTTAAATAAACATATCACTATCTTCACAGACAATGATATGTATCATGCCAATGTTGCCACGCTTGGCAATTAGTAACCTATTGTAAATGAGCATATTATCAATTATATATGGAACCTTTAATTTTGTTGCATTTTAAATTGTTTTGCTAGAAACTGATTATTCTTTATTAAGCTTACAATTTCTTCTTCTGAATGGATACCCTTCCAAAATAGTTCTGTATGACTACCATTTCTATTATCATCTATAGAAAACGGAACGCCATAATTTGTATAGGTCTCTCCCTGGTGTTCGATAAGGTGGCGACCAGGATTCTTTTGAATATTTTCTATCCAAATTCCGTTATCACATTCACACCATATCTCATATTCTGCTTTTGTTAGCATTTTGTCAATACCAATAGGACAATGACCAGAACACCCTTTTGTTCCAAAATAAATAATTTCTGCCATATTTGATATATTTATTGATTAAACTTTATCAAATTATAAGTTACCTGTCTTTCCAGGCTGTCAGTTGTCTCTCCAACAGTCTAACCATCCTAACGAACACTTAAATAAACAACTTATACCAGATCGTCTGGCACGCAGTCCTTTCTGCGTATTAAGTTAATATTATTTTACGGGTGGTTCAAATATGACGTCTTCAACTGTCTTGCCAATCAAAGATCTTTTATATTCAGAGTATCTTATTGTGTTAGGGCACTCTACAATATATCTGATAAATCCTGCTAATTCTTTAGAATATGGCAAGTTAATCATTACCAATAAGTCTTTTACGACTTTTTTGGTAAGCGCATTCACTCCTCCCCATGTATTAGGAAAGTTGTTCCACTCTTTCTTCCAGAGCGCTTGTGTGTTGTTCTCGACTAAGCGAATAACGTCCAACACATTTGTTTTATAAGTTATTTTCATATTGATTATGTTTTATATTTCTATCTGTTCTATCTGAAATCTCACCTGTGTATCTTTCCATCTCCAATCTCAGGCAAGTTTTAAGCTAATGTCTGAGCGAAGCGAGTTACATTTGTCAAAGAAGCAAGGTAGCGCCACGAGGACGCTACGATGCAAGTTAGAAGGATGCTGGAGGCACTGCCCCTGGAGCTGCTCCTGGTGCTCCTGGCTGCTGAACGCCTGGCTGTGTAGCCGCATTAGCCTGCGGAGCTGGCTGTTGTGCAGCTGGTTGCTGTGTAGCCGTATTCGGCTGAGCTGTAGCTGCTGCCAATGGGTCTGGAGCCGGCTGTGTTGGCTGAGGTGCTGCGCTTCCTGCTTGTGTAGCTGGCTGGTTTGATACAGGTCTGAAGAACTGACGTTCAATAGAGCGTACTCTTGAAACAGGATCCCAGTTTTTGGCATAGTTTGGTGTGCCGTCAACCTTTGGTGTTTCAGTTATGAGAATACAGAATACAAGAACAGAGTTCATGGTTATAGGCTGATCTGATGATTTGTCCAATCTTGGACTACCATTGTTATCCAACAAATAACTCATACCGTGCTCAAGATTCTGGCGTACAAAGATGCCATTCAAGAAGCGATAGCGTTCTGGAATTTGGTCTTCATTGGATGCTTGGGCTGAACCTCCATGAGCTGCATCCAAGTATGGGCGAATAGCTGCAATGAGGCCATCAACTCCAAACATAACAATGTTTGTATTCTCTTCAAATACACACTCCTGGTTCTCGAGAGTTCCAGCTACATAGTAATTACCTTCAGTTTGTCCTGGCTGAGGCTTAGCCTGCAGGATAGACATGTTAAATAAACGATACTTTGACATAATTATATATAATTAATGGTGAATAATCATTTATGAAGATAATAGCTATAAAGCTATATATTAAGGAAGAGATATAATAGCAAACAACGTCAAATGTATAAATATGGCGATGTGGAGACTGTTCCAAACATCCAAACATCAACATATCTACATCTTTCTCTCTTCCCCTGCTAATAAGTTAGAGGTGTTTTTTATGTTCCCGCAAGCAAAGA